>Ga0099824_1001073_pt1 | contig 36866 bp, 17 predicted proteins | sample SiratrowhiteBW_FD_76837 | JGI IMG/M metagenome (GOLD analysis project Ga0099824, IMG submission 76837) | Root nodule microbial communities of legume samples collected from California, USA - Siratro white BW | ecosystem: Host-associated > Plants > Roots > Nodule | place: USA: California... | reverse complement strand
TATATATAAATAGGTTTAAAATACGTTATCGTTTTTCTTACAATTGATTTTATCGTTTTTCTTTTTTTTCTTTAAATATGTGTAGGTTTATACTTCACTTTTCTGTATCAATTAAGAAATAATTTTCTGGAAAATATGAACAAGTGGAAGAATTAATTGTATAGGTTGAAATTTTGGAGTTTTATCTACTTTGGTTGGAAGTTTGTGATTATTGGAGTTGGTTTTCCTTGTAAAGGAACTATCACCAAATAAAAGGAGTTAATAACTTACACTATTTCAATTCAAATGTGTTAGAATTGCATTAAATATTGTGAAATTGAATTGGTATTTATATGAATTTGAAATACTAATTTTGTCAATAATGTGAATCACTTGGTTTATATATTAATATTGGTTTATTAAACAGTCAAAATTTTCGACTTGTTATATATATTACAATATATTGTTTGGATGATTTGCACAATGATAAATTGTTATGTTTAAAATATATATTACAACATATATGTGTTAAGAAGCACATAAAGTGAACTTCTGAATGTTGATTGTCTTAATGTGTTTAATAAAATCTGAACGAGTTAGAATATTAACAATTAATTTTCTTATATTGACTTGAAATCACTCAACTTATGTTTAAATTATGTTAAATTAGTCAAGTTCGAGTATTTTTTTTTTTAGTATCATTATTTAATCAGTTGATTTGTAGTAATTATTTAAAAAATTGTATTTAGAATATAAAATTTAGAAATATCTAGACTCTATATATGTATACATAGAGAGAGAAACATTGTTTTCAATCAGGTTTTGCTTTTGCCTTAACAAGTGACCATGATTTCTAAAATAATAAATACAATGCCTTTAGGGGGCTCCACTCAGGTGTAGTGAATCTGGGAATAATTAATACACGTGGTACATGCTTCACCAAATATGTCCAAAGTTGTCTGGATTTATATCTGTACCAAAATATCCTTTATATTTAAAAAAAAATAAAAGTGAGAAAAAAAATTAAAAGTGAGAAAAATCTAGATGAAATATGTGATATATATTATGAGTACATAATTGATTGAAACAGTAAGACACTATTATTAGGAGGCATGTGATAATTTTATCAACCTGAACCAAAGAAAATAAGTGAACTAGTTCATAGCAGTGGTTCAGTTTTGAATTTTAGCAACCTATTAATTTGAACTTATATATCTTAGAAAATTTTAAACTTTTTAAGTTAAAAATAAGAATTTAGATAAAATATATAAGACAAATTTGACAAAGTCAATAATATATTAGTTAGTTTTAACTTTTATTGTATTTTATGGGAATATTTATACAGAAATTTGTGAAGAAATCCATGATCATGTTCATCCTTTGTACCCATCTCCTTGTTTTTTTTCATCAACCTCTTATATTCTTGAAAATTCCCAACCTTTTTATTCTTTATTCTGGGCAATAGAAAGGGGTAACGTGGAAGAACTCAACGGTACTCAGGTTGCTACCTCTTAATCATTGCAAATATGTGAACTAAATTGGACCTCTTTAATAGTATCGTGAATTGTGTGGAGATAAATCATTAACCAGTTTTGTACTATTAAAATTATTAAAAAAATAATAAAAACCATAAAAATATTAATTAAAATATAAAAAACTATTAACGTATTTTTGTTTTATAATTCACTGCAACAAGTTTAAATATAATAATGAGAATTATACATATTTCATTATAATAAAAAATATCAATTATTTAATATATATTGTGATATTTTAAAGAGATTCATAATATTTACAAATTTTACACAAAACACTGTTTTCTTTTCATACTTTTTAAAATGTTTTGAGAACGTACAAATTAAAGTTGACATGACATGATTATTTGTTGAGATTAGTGTGAAGTTTCTAGTTAAGAAATGTCCCACAATGACATGAAACTTTCTTTAACTTGTTCATGTTTTTTGGTGGAGAAACTAGGTAGTTCAAATGAGCACCGCACATTTTAGTTTATTATAATAAATTTGAGATGCGGAAATTAGATGTTCTTCCTATGATAATTCTGAGAAGCTTTTGCTTTACGTCATTTCGCTCTTTTCTTCACCTTTAATATATTTAATTATTAGCTTGTAAATTCAACCCCCTTCCCTTGCTTATTTTTCATTTTTCTTCTTTACAACTCATAAATATATTATTTTTTTAATAAATTTTAATATATTAATTTTTGTTCGAAATACGACTGAATATTGAATATAGAAACCTCTCTTAACGAAAATTCAGACTTTAATTCTACATACTGTGGAAGACTAATATCTGTCCCTAAATCCAACTCCTGTTTGTAAAATTTAAAGTTGTATTAGTCCTAAAAATAATCGCGTGTCCTTTTAAAAAATCCACTTTTAATATTAACCATGTATGGTAAAATTTAACAATAATAGTTATTGTTCTTTTATATTTTAAAAAATATGCGTTCTCGTTATAAATAATATAATCGATGAAATTCAATTTATATAAAAATATTAAAGTATATATATATATATATATATATATATATATATATATATATAATAATAATAATAATAATAATAATAATAATAATAATAATAATCAACTTTAGATCTTTCACTGGAGATTTGATGTTTTGTCCATTGTTTCTCATTTTGGTGTCTTATTTTTGATTTTTTAGACATTGAACTTGTATATAATGAAATATGTGATTATACATAAACATAAATATAATTTCAATCAAGCAATTCACATGAATAATTGATTTGACAATGCAAATAGTTAATTATGCTTCATAATAAGTAATATGCACGTAATAAATTCATAAAGATAGAAAATATATAATTATTCACATGATTTTTTTTTTCATTAAATATATATCGTTTAACTTTTTTTCGGTCTTTCTACTATATTTTACTTCAAATATTTTATTTTTCATCATTTATCTCACTTTTCTATCTTTTTACTTCTTTAACTTTTTTCATTCTATCCAAATAAATACTAAATATATTATTATAGAGACAACATAGAAAAAAAATTTAAATAATAATAACCATAACAAAATTGTATTGAGAGAGACGCTGAAAAAAGACAATGCATGGCTAAAGTAGTAGATAAAAGTAGATGAGATTTTGTACGGAGAAGTTTTGGACCGCAGAGTTTGAAAGGCACAAGGATCACGTTTCAATTTCAACCAACCTCACAAAACTTGCTACCTATTGGGCTAATAATAATATCAGACACGTGTGGGCCCCTTATTTTCACACACAAACCCTATCAACAACCTTATCTCATCACTCCTTTATTCCATTAATAAAAAATATATATTATCAGTTATACCAGCACCTCTTAAAATTATCATTCAGGGTAAATAGTGAATTTATTCCTTAAAAGTAGGAAAATGTATAAATAAAAAATTTGTTTTAATTTGATTTTATAGTTAAAGTTGATCTATTCAAATTAATATTTATACCTGGTTGATATTTTATCTTTTGATGCCACAGTCTAGTGAATTAAACAAAAATAAAAATAATATTTTTAAAACTTGTGATGTCACTTGTTATTTTTATGACCTCATTATCATTTTGGTTGAACTAAATTATAAATATTTTTTATCTTTCAATATACTTTTAGATTTTTAGTAAGTTTAAATATCCATGAAGAAAAGTTTATTATTTATCCTATTATTTATTATATATTTTATATAAATAGTACTACTGCAAATGTACCAAAAAAGAAAAAGTGACTCACTGAGATCTATTTGGAGGTACTGTACAGATGATCAGAGAATAGGTAGGTTTCTGGATTGAATACGTATATAGAAATTGTTTATATATTTACATTTGAAAAAATATACTTACATTTGTGTCGGTGGTAATTTTTATGCACCGTTGAATCATTAAATATCTATATTTATATGTACAGTGGTTACTGGCATCCTTTTTTAAGTGCAGAGCTGTTAATATTCTAAAATTTTAGATAAAATCATAAAAAATATTCTAACATTTTAATATCAATGTAAGAAACACAAATTTAGTTAATATATTAACGAATGATAATAATTACAACCATTGCAATATTTTTAAAATTACTATATATATATATATATATATATATATATATATATATTATTTCCAAAATGGAAAACATTTATTATCTTTCTAGTTTATTTCATATGTTATAGAATATGAATGTATATCTATTTATATACACATTATAATCATAACCCGTCATTGTACAAATAATAAGTAGAAAGGTAATTTATCTAAAATATAAATTTATTATAATAAAATAATTTTATTTTAGTTTATCATAAAAACAAATTCCTCATTTAATTTGTCAATATTTCATTATATATATATTCATGAAATATTTTTATTATTTAAGTATACTTTAACTTCATCTATTCGTATAAATATAAGATGTTTAAGATTTGAATTTCATGATGACTTTATAGACGTATAATAAAATTCTTTTTAACTTTTTTATCACCTACTGTTTTAATTTATCTGATTTAAATACTTACTTAATAAAACTAAAATATCTTTATTGTAATACACAATTTAGATAGTATTTAGTTTGTGTCAGTTATCTCAAATTTATATTATCAATTATATACATTTCATATGGATATCTTATTTATAAGTATCTTTTGTATACAATGTAATTCATTTAAATGAAGACAATAAATCAAAATTCAATAGACAATCTAATATTTGATATGCATTTATGTATAATAGTCCTACTCATTTAATTAAAGATGTGAGTTTTTAAAACTAAATAAGTTTTTGTTTAAAAATTTTAGCTTCAGCGAAAATTATTTTGTTTAAACCAAAAATGCTTCGATAAATTAAAAGTGGCTCAATTGAACGAAAATTTAATCAAAAACATCTCCAAAAATATTGTCTAATTTTTTCTAGAATGAAAATAACTTACTCGAACTAAAATTAGGCCAAGTGAACCTGAAAAAACACTGTCTAATTATACTTCAGTAAAAATTGTTGTAAACCTAATATCTAAGTATAAATAAACTCATTTTCCAAATAAATAAATTTCAATAACTTATATTTTCAAAAAGCTAAACAAGTTTCAAAGAACAAATCTCCATATGTTCATCTAAACCTAATTTCACCATACAAAGTTTATATAAAACTTAGTCTTATTATCTATTCAAATCAAATAGTTTCAAACTCGATAGAAAAACATTTTGGAAACAAATCGAACAAGTTTTCCGTACACTATTTTAACATCAGTCAACACTTTCCAACAACCTTCATGATCTAAAATTAAAATTTGTATATAAAAATTATCACACCTCATATATTTAGTTTTTACAAAATATTTTTTATCCGTTGAAAGTTAATTATTTTTATAAAATGTTAGATATGAAATGGAAATTTTTCCATTTCACATATCTTAAAATATATTTAAATCTTATATTTTTTTTATCATCTCTGTACCTTATCTTTGGAAATTAGTTATCTATTTTTCTCATCTCTCAAAACAATGCAAACGTTTATAATTGAAAGTAATGGATGCCAGTGACTCACCATTCCTATTTTTTCACAAATTAAGTCATACAAATAACATTATATATGACATAACACACATAGAATAAAACAAAATCATTGTTTTGAATTAAAAATCTCCAGCAACAACTTCTCATATTTCTATTAAATTCTAATGAAAAAAATCACATTGTATATACAGTGTTGTATTTAAGATTTCTTATTTTAAAATTTAATTTTTTGATATCTGCTCACTGATAATATCCTCACAATGTTGATTGTGATGTGATTACGATGCCGTTTAGGAGAAGTTGAAGCACAACCACCTCTGACTCAACGTTATTGCCAATGCCATGTCCTTTGGTGGACAATGTTTTCAATACTTTATTCTAACCAAACACATTATTTTCACATTCCTTAAAAATTTTGTGTGATGGGCATATGCTACGTTATCTCTAAATTTTTCAAAAAATATTGAATAAATTTATGAAATTTAAATGTATTACTCTACAATCACTTTCTTGTATCTCTATTATGAACTACAATGAGAAAAATATGAACTATAAAAATAAAAATATACGATGAATGGTCGTCAAATTCTAGGAGATATAAGTTCTCAAACTTCCACACAATAAGAAGGACATTTTATATATATAAAAAATAATACTTGAAATAAGCTTCAAAGACTTATGTAAAAATGCTTATCTGTTCATAAAGACAAAATAAATACCACTTGTTTATTTTTTTCTTCTCTCTCTTAAAAATTTAAATTTATAAGAAATAAGTTGAATTAATTACTTCTTTTTTATTTACATTATTGTTGATATTATAATTATAATAACTATTAAATAAACTTTATTACCGTATAATTGACTATAATATAACGTTTGATTTTCTATAATAATTTTTTTTTCCAAATTTTATTAAGAAAAACTAAGCATTATGGTTTTACTGTGATATGTTATTTTATTTTGATTTTTATGATGCATTTCTTGAATTGAATATAAAGTTATATGATAATACACATAATTTAAAATTCAATCTAATTAGTACTATATAAAAATGACAATATAATACGATACAATTGATAAATGTAACAGCCTATTGTTCTATTTTTTCTTTCTTTACCCATATATTCTTTATTTAAAATATTAATTTATTCATTTTACCGATATTTAATGATACTTTTAACAATTGCATCGTAATTATATTTTATTTTAAAAAATAGAAATATATTAATCAGTTTAGTAAAATTTAGGACTTTAAATTAATTTTGAATTTATATGTAAGTTATTATTACATTTGAAAGTTTGAAATTATCAATGTTGATTGATAAAAGTTTAATTTTTGTATCTGTAGAAATAATTAGTTGAAAGTGAAAATTATATTATTCGGTGATGGTTAATTTAATTACTCAAATAAGTATAAATTAAAATATGTAATTTTAGGATTAAAATAAATAGTTAAGTATATGCAATAAAAATTGATTAGATAGACGAGTGTATGGTTTAATCAATTAAGTAATGGGATTAGTATTTGTATTAGATTAGTAGGTTGAATGATCTCATCGCGTATATTCTGAAGCCGAGTGAATATTTTTTTATTTTCTTTTGAATTGGGCTAGAAAAAAAACTGCAAGCCCAAATCTATCAGAGCATGGCTCTATATAAGCGAGGCTCTGCATTCTGCATCCCCATAAATTAAAATTACACTACCATATCACGGTGAAAAGACTAAAATATCCATCCCTTATATTTGTATTAAGCCTACCTTTTCTCCTCCCCCATCTTTTCTTCTTCCATGTCTGCTACACACACCCCCATCGATTTTTTCTTCTTACGTTAGTGAGTGGGAGAGCCTTGTGAACTGCATCGCCACTGTTACCAACGACGACTATGTTGCACCCGTTGGAGAGGTAAGTCTTACAACTTTTTGTTCTCATTAATTCTATCTAATCTGATTTTAAAATGCAGAAATACATTCTATTATCCACAGTTTTGAATAAAAATACATTTCAGAATGCAAATCTAAATTATAAAAATACATTATAAAATAAAATGTATAGTCTAAAATGGATTTATTAATTTAAAAAATATTAGTTTATTATTTGTTATTATTATTACCAGAGATATGATAATGATAAGAGGTAGATCATCATCATAAGTTTAAGATAGATAGAGACTAATGACATCAGTTTATAAAAGTGTAGTGAATAAGTTGTCACTGTTATTAATACTGATATATTGTTACTTGTTGAAGACAGGATGCAAAATATTGACAGAGATTTCATAATGGCCTGGTGGTGAGATGACCATTACTTTGATGATGTGTCAGCATTGTCACGTTTGTTCATTCATTGTGAGGCAATTTTGTTTTTGTTTGTGTGCAACACTGAATTTGATGACGTGACAATAGAAATGAGACAATGTTATAGTTATCACATTATAATAAGTTAGTTATTCAAAGATATCAAGGAGTGTATCATAAATATGAGAGTTTATAATTTATACATATGAGAGTTTGTAATTTCTACTTATTTGTTGTATCTAGTTGAGTATATAATTTTTTATAATAAAAATGTGATATTAGTTATGTGTTGTGTTTGTCGCTATTTAGCAATTTGATAATGTGTGTAATGAATATACATGAAGGGCTGTCACATTTACTTATATATAAGTTTGGAAATGTTTGTTTTACGTAAACAAAACATACGTTATGTTATACTATTATAAGTAACTATTACATACATAAGTTATGTTATACTATTATAAGTAACTATTACATACATGAGTTATGTTATACTATTATAAGTAACTATTACGTATAATTCGAACAATTGAAATTTATTTTTAGGAATAATACTCAATTTATAATGAATTTAACATAAATATTTGAACACTTTTAAGATATGGAAATGAGGGACATTAATCCCACAAATAAGAATATAAAAGTTTTGATTCCATATATTATCATAATCTATTATATTTACTTTAGGTTAATATTGTTTTGGTTAAAAAAAAAACCTTTATTAAAAAAATTAGTTGTGTTTAAAATAAAAAAAATGAGTCTTTAAAATAAATAATATATTTGAAATTAATTGAAATAAAATATCAGAACCTTTTAAAATTTAAAAAAACGATATATTCTAAATGGTACGATGTAAAATATATTTTTTATAGTTGGAATTCTACATTTTAAAATATTTTTAAAAAATAGTAAGAATGGATTTTCATATTAAACATCATATCATAGGAGGGTAGAATGTAACTCCGTGTACGTGGACAAGGGACTTTGCATGGACAGTGTTGGGCTTAGGGAATATTTGGGCTGAAATTTGGACTTATGAAACTCATAAAAGAGTTCCTTTACCTCCATATTTTTTTTTAAAATAAAATAATTTGTTGTCATTTTATAATCTAGAATATACTTTTTTTATTGACAATTCACAATGCAATTTTTGTATTTTAAATTGTATATTTTAAAATATTTTTTTTTATATCCTCAGTTATACAGTCCAAAACAGAATTTTTGTATTCTGACTTAAGAGGTATAGGATTTATTTTATTTTATTTATTAAAAGTACAATGTTCACTTCGCTGGGTAAATGGAGGTGGATGGAAAAAGTATTGAGGTGCACTCTTAAATACCTATGACTATAGCAAAGCTTAAGAAACCATAGAAAAAATTTACACGCTTCAATTGGTCGTACTTTTGTTTTTCAGATTTAACTTAATCCTTTTTTGGAGCTAATGAATGTGAGTAAAAAAAGGCTTTTTATGCATAAATGGATTGAAAAGAAAAACGTTTGCCAAAATAATGAGAAAAATAACTATTTCTCTCCTACACATTCTCATGCAAATTGCAGTAAATAATTGTTATTTTAATGAATTGTCTTTTTAACGTACTTATGTACAAAATACAGAAGAGATCAGCCAAACCATCCATCTAAAAAATATGTGCTTAAAATTTCATATAAAACATTCAAGATGTTTTGAATTACACTATTAATTTATCAGTGAAAAAAGGCACTTATATTGCCGAATGATATATGTTTTTCTATAGATCAAGACTATTGAAGTTACATAAAACTTTCATTAATCATAGTTCTTTAACGAAGAGTGCTAGTATTTGACACATTAAAATATAACTATTTGATATTAACCTAAATTATTATTTTATTATTATATAATATTTTATTAAATAAAGCTAGTCTAATATTTCTTTAACGAAGAACATCAACTATGTTCCAGAAGGTATTAAATTATAATATTTCATTACTGAATGGACTATAGTAATCGAGAATCTTTGGATTATAATGAATTATTACATAATGAAAGTAAAGTTTAACAAGTTTCCTTAGCAAATTTATATCTAATTTATTTTTAAGGTTTACATGGTAACGTTTTCAAATCCATACACTTAAAAATATGTTTAATTCTCACAACCCCGGAGATAAAAATATGGGAAATATAAGAAATAAAAAGAATACAATTATGAGTTGGTATTAAACTTGTCAATGTTAAGTATATGATCGTAATTTATCTTCTCACGTTTATTAGAGTTAATAAATAATAGTTAATAAATAATATTTAATTTCTAAATATACTTAAGTTACATAGCAATATATAAAATAAAACTGAAGATTTATTTTATACCAATAAACCATGCATGAAAAATGAAACGAAAACAAAACTACACATTCCTAATAAGTTGAACAAGAACTCTCTTAATTCATAAAAGCCACACAAGAGAAGACAACATGGTTGAGCCTCGAAGGCAACTGGTATTTAAAGTACACCCCAACAACATAAAAACACAAAGATAGTAGCAAGTGTCCCTATTAGATCACCTAACATGTCTTATTTTCATAGTTGGGATATGATCAAAGTTAGAAACTTGGGAGCTTAATCATAGTACAAGGGATTTGGCAGCTTAAAGGTCCTAAGCCCTATGTTGTCTCCCACAATATCACTCCACTGGTCTCCAATGTTTCCAATGATTCTGTATCCCTCTTCAACCAGCTTCTTTCTCTCGGAAGATTTGAAAGCATTTGATAGTTTACCAGAGTATGTGGCTGGATCCCTGCAACCAAAAACCACTTGCTCACATGTCTCATATATAGTGTTCATCACAATGTATAAACCTAATAAAGAAATGTTCAACAAACCTGACAATCAACTTCTCCCATGTGGAGAATCCAACATCCTTTAGGTTAGAAGCAGTTACATCCTTCAGATCCAGTGGCCTTTCTGTTATGAACACAACTTTGATCCCAAGACCCAACAGCTTGTTGTAGAGTTTAAGAGTCTCAGGCAGTGCAAATGCCTCACCAAAGGAAACCCAGATCTTAAAAGCCGTAGAGTTATGTGGTTCAACCCTAAAAAAATATTCATCAACCATCACTTCTAGTGCTATACTAGGTTCTAAAATATACATAAATATACCTACAAAAACATTTTAAGGCATGGAAACATATATAACTACACAGAAAATAACTGAAAAGCTCAAAGGGTATCAGAGAACATACCCAAAACCATGGTTAGCAAAATATTGGAGATTGGAGAGTGTAGTGTCATCTATGTCAAACACAAACACGTCTTTGGCAGTGATGGTGAGAGTTTTGGCATATAAATAAGCCTCACGGCAAACGGTTTTGGAGTCTGATCTATATTGGTCACCAAGAAGGTAGTCTGCTATGTATTCTTGGCATAGTTCAGGAACAGTTTTCCATTTGATGAGGTTGTTTGCCTCCACACCAAGTCTCCAACTTGCGCATGATACCTGAGTAGGGTATTGCTCATTGTTCCCAGTTTTCATTTGGAGAGGGAGCACTTGGTACTCAGAGCCTTGGCATGGCCATGCTACCAAAACAGCAACAACAAACAAAGCAAAGAACTTCATATTCATCTCACTCTCACTCTTTTTGCTATCACTACAACCTTTGACACCTTTGTTCAGGGTTTTGTTCCTTAAATAGACAATGGCAGAAGCAAGCTATCTGGTTAGTGATCACTGGTCACAGAAAAAAATTATTTGGATAATCTATTATTAAATTAATGTACGTAATCATGATTAGTTTAGAGTGGTCTTATTTTAACTACCGTTCACATTTCACACTCATTTAACAGTAAAACATATTATTATTTTATTAATATATAATATGTTATTAATAAAAAGCAGTGTAAAATGAAAACTACCATTTTCCATTAGTTTATTGTAAAGACATGAGTCACGAGCCATGTTAAAAAAATTCACAGGTTAGACTGATTTATAATATTGGATCACATGGAACAGAATTTTTTTTAATTATTAGTTTTTATGTTTGTGTTGGATTATAAGGTACACCAACTTTGGAATGAGAGAGCCAAGTGTATCTTCTCTTACGAACGCGCTTTGAAACGTATGTACGATGAAATCAGATCCAAACACGCGTAACCTAAAAGTTAACTTTCGACATTTGTTTTCGTTTTAAGTAAGATAGGTTGAGCTTTAAACAATGTTTCACGTGGGATGAGTCCAATTTTTACTTTGTATTTTGAAAATGTGATGTTTTGTTTATTCACTCCACGTTTTACACGGATACACTATTTTACATTAGAAGATTAATAGAATATTGCTACATACATGGCTTGGGAACACAAAAAAGCTTCTTTATTTGGCTGTGAAGTGGTATAGGGAATCTTTTACATGGCTTATACTATTTTCCTTTTAAATATTTTCTTAAATTTTACTCTCGTGTTCAGTTTCTAGAAAAAATAAGTTTGAGGGTCCTATAAAATTCATGGTCAATACTATTTTTTAGGTAAAACAGTTTTCGAAAAAATTCCAAAGAATAAACAGATTGTCAGTTTTTATCGAGTCACCACATGTTCTTCAAATCACATTATACTATGAATTTAAGAGGAATTGAAAGTAGGTATTGATACTTTAACATTGTATATAATAAAATATAATCTTTTTCAATATTAAATAGATTATTATTTTATTATTATATAATATTTTATTAAAATAAAATAAGTATCAAATAAATATAATTCATAAACAGTATAAACAGTAGTGTGATAGAATATTTTTTCTTAAAAATCATGATAAAGATAATTAAAATAAATAAATATAAATACTTATAAATATTTTCGACTAAAATTTTGATTTAAAAGTAATATTTTAGTTCGATTTAATACAAATTTATCCGACGTCTTTTCTTAAAAAACTTAATGTAATATTTTAGTTCAATTCCCTTTATTCTCCCTCCAACTAAATGATTAAATTTAACAGTTTTACCAAAACAATAAAAGCTTATTTAAGAAAAACTTCAACAATTAAAAGTATTTTGTACCACATAATTTAAAAATTGAATTATAAGATAATATAGATTAATAAATATTTAATTTTATAAAAAAACATTTATCTGTAAAATGCAGAGTATAATAAAGTAGTAGCTGTGAAGATATTTTTACGACACTATTGAAATGTTGAATCCGTAGACGTAGGAGGAAGGCCTGAGACAATGGTGAATTTTGAGTGACAGAAGAAAGCAAAAGGTAACGTCCTTATCCAATGGTTAGAGTGGTGTCAGGCCCTTACTTTGACCTACAAATTAAGGGCTACTGCTATATTATTTATTATTTATTATTTAACAATTTTAATACACTCTTACATTCATAGTACTATGTGAATTACGATAAAGCTGAATTTTCTGCAGCTATAATTAAAAGGCATCTTCAGACTAAAGTAAAATTTCGTACCATGATTTCAGACATCTTCGGACTAAAGTCATAATATTGCTGGTAGGTAAGTGTAGAATATTTTTAAATTTTCTTTTTCTTTTTAATTCTTTATCTCATTTTTATTATTTTTTTAGAAAAATAGAAAATTTCATTGGCCTAGAAACAGAATCTTGAGTATGTGGTATTGGGAAAAGAGCCTTGTTTATATTTGGAATTTCAGTTATTTGATCAACTTTTGAGTACATTTCTGAGTCCTAATTTTCTATTAAATGTTTAGTACTTTCAAAGCATATTAATTTTGATATATTTTTAAAAAATAATATATTTTAAAATACAGTAAAAGAATAATACTGAAAAAATTATATTAAGAATCCAAATTCTTAATTTCTAGTGTTCGATAATACTGTCCATATTTGAGAATTCAGCTTCCTAAAACTTAGATTTCGACTAGTTTAATAGTATTATTTCACGATGTGAATTAAATGAGTTTATTGCGAAATAAAAATTGATAACTATGATTTAATTGAATAGAAAATAAAGTTAAAATTGAAGTTGAATAAACAAACTTTTTGCGTAAAAAGAGAAAAGAAAAAGCCGGAGAAAGTTAAAAGTAGGCTCGATATAAGCATAATCATTAAAGTAAAAACATGTAATCTATTATTATGTTATCAAAATAATTAATTACGATTTTTTTATTATTTTCACTTTGATGATAATAAAAAATATTAACGATAGAACAATACTAAATCCGTTTTTTTTTAATATATTTTTCTCACGTTTTTTTTCAATCAGTCTGCATCTATTTTCATCGTCCTTTTTTCTTTTTATTTATTTTTTCTGTACCAAACATAATAAGTTGATATGTTTGAGACAAAATTTAAACTCACGTAGTAGACCTTATTTTTATTCAATACGAAATTTCTAATAATTATATCTATTGATTTTAATTAATCACATAAAATTTAGAAACTATACACATAAATAATTGCGCTTTTAAATTTACATGTTTTTTCTTTAAATATGGTAAATTCATAACATCATATCTATAACAAATCAATCCATCCCAATTTGATTTTGCCAACCCTAATCTCTAAACCTAACACAAGCTAAATGAAAACCTAATAACTCCCACTCACTTAAGCTTCAGGCTCGCTAAATCATACTACGAATTTTAGCAGTTGTTTACAATTTACCATTTATATTAAATTATATATACATTATGTTTAAGAATGTCCTAAATATTATGTTTAATAACAATATTAGAAAGTAATCATATTGTTACCTCTCCTTCTCTATGAATTTAGAAATAATAAAACAAGTAAGGCAATCAAATTATATGTAAACATTCCTCATGAAATTCTAGATGAGATGCAATGCAAATAATATACAAAATTTGTTATAAACTAGCAAAATATAAAGCCTTAAGGTCATCTTCTAAAGATAAAATAATATTAGTAGAAGCTAACCTTAAAAAAAATTACTACAAATTTCAAAAAACAAAGTCAGGAAAAAGTAATAAATAAAATACGATGAGAAGAATTATTACTAGAAGATATTATAGAAGAATCTAAAGTTTATAAATCAAATTAGAGAAAGAATTTAAGAAGGAGTAAATAATATGCTAAAAATGAAACAGTTATCATTCTTAGAAATAAAAGAACTACACATCATATTCAAAAGACAACTATCTTGACACTATAAATATTTCACAACCTCTAAAAAGGCAAACAAATAAATTTAGAGAATAATACTACAATTATTTAATACAAAATGAAATAAATTTATACTCTTTCCGTTGGTTTGTAAATTATAGTAAAGCAAATAACATAGAATATCTTTTTACATTGTAAAATGTATATGCCCTCTAGAAATAGTTGGAAAATCTTAAACAATGATATTATAGAATGTGAATATCCTCTACATCAAAAATAGAAACCAAGCACCTGTAAATATATCAAAGATGAATAATAGCCTATATAAAGAAAAGATATAAATAAAGTACATTTATAGTTAAATTATCCTAACACTATGTTAAAAGTAATGTCCAAACAGTTCATTAGAATAGAAGATTTAGTGCAAAAAGACATACCTAGCAGTTCAAACTATTACTAAACCTATATACAAAATTAATCAATGTAAAGAAATTGGAGTCCATTAAACTGAAAACCATTATCGTAGAAGAAATACTGTATAAACATCTCTAAATATAAGAGGAGTTTAGTGAAAACACTTCCAATCCATAAGTATGGAATTAGTATATGTTTGACTGAAAGAATACCTACATCAATAAGAATTCTCAGCACAAATAGTCAGCAAAGATAAAATAGTAGGAGATTTCATGTGAAGAAAAAAGAACTGTTAACCATGTGCCAAAAAGTATATATATTTTTTTCAAAAATATATATATTTTTTAAAACATACTTTTATCATGCAAAATCTTATTAAAATATATTCTCTTTCTTTCTTTTCAACTTACCTCTTCATCCAAAGAATCTTCCTGAATCCACAGACAATGGGCAGTGTCTGAGAAATGGTGTTACTTTATTGAAATGTAATGATTCCATTCTAAGATGAGTAGTGTAGTGTGACTGTGTAGTTCTTTGTTAGGGTAGAATTTGCTAGTCACATCATTGTACGTTACCCATATCAGAAGGCTTTGTCATGTTGCACATAATTTCGATTAAAGACTCTATCATACATTATTGTTTTCATTCTTTTCAAATTTTGCACACTACTTTCTCTATCCACTCACGTGACTGTACCCTAGGTCACATCCTTTGGCCTTATTTACTTGGTTGTCAGAAAAAAAAAGTTTAAAAAATAAAATTAGATTTTTTGAGATTGTTTGCCTTGAAAGATTTTTTATTTTATTATAGTATTTAATGGCATCTATATCCTTCAGGAACTGTTTCAAAAGACTTTCTCATGCAATGACATGCAAAAAGGATTGCTTTTAAGCATATCAGAATCATACACAATTAACCAACCCCATTTTTCATTTAGAATCTAAGACAAAAAAGAATCACAAGGCAGAAGCGTGAAATGATGCTATGTTGATTCTCGTACCAAGAAGATGAAAGAAAGATACATCAAGAAAAGCGGTTAAACCAAACAAGCCAAGAAAACAAAACAAAACCTAGAAGAAAGAACATAAAAGAAGTAGGCAAAGAACAAGAAAATGTACTTGGTTAAGCCAACGTGACTTCCATCCATGGAAGAATGCAGCTTCACGATGAAACAAAGAATACAACATTAATATAATAATTACCTTAATCTCAATACATGAGTTTGAACATTAGACTATATACTTCATTAGACAAACCTCTGTCAGACTGAACAAATTTTGAGTCAATATTAACATTATACAATCACATAATTCTCTAAGAGCTTCCACATCACAGTTTCTGAGGCTTTTTCCTGCCTTAGACTGGAGTGTGATCCCCCTAAACGAACTTCCTAGTAGCAAAATGGAAGGTCGTTTGAGCCAAGATTATGTTATTACCAACTCATAAAATTATTCAAGTCTTAAGTCTTTAAGTGAAAGAATCTAAATCCCTTGAATTAGTGCTATAAGATATTTGCTTTAAGAAAAAAGTTCTAACAATGACTAAAAGTTCCTAAGTCTTTCCAATTTGATCATTTTACCAATACCTCAAAAATAACAAAGATCGCTTCGAAGAGGAAATACAAATTAAATTTAAGCAATCTAAATTAAAAGATCAAAACTAATTATTCAAAAACATAAAAAATGTCAACTAATTGCATCTACATTACTCTAAAATATAAGATGCCAACATCAGAGTCTAAAAGAAAGAGGAACTTCCAAAGTATTTAAAACATCGCAGTTTATGAACGACAGAACGCAAGATCATAATCTAGATAAAGATTCATTACAAGTCCAGAGTTAGTGGATTTATAGATTTAGTCACTGTTGAAGGAACTTGGAACTATCTCCAGCATTGCTCTTCTCTACTGCGATAATTTATAGGGGTATTGATGTCTAGTTACATAGTAACTTTGTCTTCAGACTAGTTAGTTAGATAGTTAGCACAGGATAAATATACTATTGACAGAATCCGGTTGGTGAATAGAATGAACTCTTAAACTTTTCATTTATATTTCAACTATAATAAACCAGAAACATTATCATTCAACATATCAACATGACTAAAATCTAGAAACATACACATACAGTTAAATCTGATACAACATTTTCATTGAACCAAGACGCCAAATAACTAGAAACATGTCCATACAGTTAATTCTTAAATTAACGTTGTCATTAAACACATGCACACACAGTCAAACGTGCAGTAGCATTGTCATTAATTACATGAATACACCAGAAAACTAGAAACATGCACATACAGGCTAGGTTTCTAATGTTATTTTGAGTCCATTGGGAAGTGTTGTGATCTTGGTCTTGCTTTGTTCAACACAATCTAGAAGTGGATCTGACAGAGTAACACCACAAGGAAGAGGAGGAAGAATAATAAAAAATCCTATGTTATGTCTTCATAGTATTTCCCAATTGAGATATCCCTACAGAATATAACTTCACACGCATCATGTTCGTTAAAGTCATGCCAAAGAAATAAGAAACCTTAAGCCAATCATGTCAAACAAGGAAAGGTCCTTCAAATTATAGCATTAGTTGAAATTGTAATCCAATAACTACGAAGATGAGAAAACACAGAAAAGGAAACTTGAGCGGCATCAACATTCCGAATCATTCTACCATAAGAATATCAGAATTGAATATCCAAAAAAAGTAACACCCTTTTCTAGATTTGCATAATCCAATAAAACTCGTGACTTAACAAGGAAAAAAAGTATCAAGTAATTAAAATTGGAACTCGGAATCATCCCATTGAAGAACCGCAGAGCCTAAGTTCTGTTCTCTTTTGAGCTTATCTTTGAGGAACCAATCACAAACCTTGGCAGCATTGAGCTCCTCAATAGGACACCCTTCTTGCTCCGATATCACTCTTAGCAAGTTCAGGGATGATATCTGCACCCCAAATAAATAAAATTTAAAGAGCTTAATGATAATGTATTACACTGCAAAAAAAACTACTAAAAATTCATTTGTATCAAAAAACAAAGAGTGGTTGGAGAGATGATATGAGAAGAGAGTTACCGTTAAACGGCATAGAAAGCGTTCATGTGTACTCAAGCCTGATATCTCGACCAAACCAGCTTCTTCCAGTGTCAAAAACACCCGTCTCTCACCCCGGTTTTCTTCTGCACTGCATTTCACTTGTGTTCTTCTGTGCCGTGTTTTGGTTTGTGGCATGAAGCATGTTTGGATTTGGGTAGTGTTTGGAAGCTTCGAAGGGTTGAAGAGAAAGGTTGTTTGAAGAAAAGAGTTACAGGGTAGCAGTGAAATCATTAGTTTTGGTTCACTTTGGTGAGAGAAGTAAGAGGATGAATAGTGTTGTGTGAAGGTGCAGAAAGAAAACAGAACATGAGAGTTCAGTTCAGTGTCACGTTTTGGATTGGGCATTTGGGGTTCAAACGTTACTACGCCCCCACACTTATCTGCTATTATCTTTGCTTTCTATTCTTTTTTCTTTTATTGGCTCTAATCTGTTAATGTTTTTTAATTACAAATTATTAATATAATTGTAAAATATTTATTACGAAAATTATCAACAGACAAATTTATCAAATCACTGTTAATTCTGTAGTTTCATAAAAGGAAAAACTTTAGCATCACTCCTTTAAATAATACCCAGTTGGTTAAATTTCTTGAAAAATATAAAAAAATTGAATCTCAAATCTCATTTAATTCAATTTTATATTTCTAAAAAGTTACAACCAAAATGATATGAATTAGTTTATTTATTAAAATAAATTAATTAACTAAAAAATCAATTAGAAGTGGTTTATTGTATTAACTGAAATTTATAGAGCCCACAAAATAAAAAAAGACCTGCCACCTATTTAATGAACCCTACATTAATATATCCAAATAGCAGAAATGTTTAAAAAGAGTAAGATGTGATTAATGCGTGTATATTACTATTTAAATTCTTGGTTCCTGTGCTCAATTTGATATAAGAAATGAGAGAACACCAATTTATAAATAAAAAAAAAATTGAGGTGATCATTAGCCTCTAGTTTTAGACTATGCCACCTAATACACTAGGCAAATCGTTATATATATCAAAAAATCAAACATGGAACCTAAACAATGGTTCCTCAGATCCGCACAAAACTTTCTCTGGGATTTATTTTCAGCATTGCTGATTCTGTGTATCTTGAAAATTGGAAGTAGGCATGCTTGTGATCCGGAAAATATAGAGACATTAGGTGGATCACATGCAATTTCATTTTGCATGGAACTTGCTGTTAACAGATTCATAACTGGGCACACTAAGGACTGCCACAAAAGAAAAAAATTATGTCAGTCAAAACTAGGCATTATCAGTCAGTTAAGAATTTCTTAAATTTGGAAAATCTATTTACCATCCCCATATGATGCCATGGTCAAAGGTGAGGAAATAATCTTCTGAGCAATTTTGGTGATATCGTTCAACGTGATTTCATCTATAGCCTTCAGGAACTGTTCCAAAGGCTTCCTGAAAAGGTTATGATTGCAATTTACAAAGAATTACACTTCCATTCAAGAATCTGTGATATTCTTATTACAGATTTCTCCACAATTTTATGGATGTCAAATTCAAATGCAAGGTTAAATATTAAGAAATAACTCCTAAGAACATGAGTGGCAGTATTCAAGTAACCTATCCTTACTATTTGAACTAACCATCAAAAGAAGATGGAAGCAATAGGATATAGATGAAAAGGAAAATCTCAAGGTCTTGAGATTGATTCTTTACCTTTCTCCATAAGTCAAAATCTGCCTTCCAATATCTTCTGATGCAATCATCTGCAAACAGGATTATTTTTTAGCATGTCAGGTCCATATGAAAAATATAACACAAAAAAGAATCACAAGGCAGAAGCATGCCATGATGCTCTAACCACATAACAGTTTCAGAGGCTTTCCCCGCCTTAGACTGGATTGGCATCCCTCCAAAATACAGTATTGACTTGCACTGTAACACATTGAAAGTGGAAAATATGCCAGATGGAGAATTTGTTTGGGGTTGAATAAGGATAATTTTGAGGTGTACAAAGTTGGGGAAGAGAATTTTGAGGCAGACTTGGTGGAGATTGCTTCATGCAGTTCCTGGGTATGTATCTCTCTTTTAATCTTGATATTTAATGTGTTTTCTAAAGAACCTTCCTCCGTTTTAAGGATCCAAGCTTACCTTTTTGTTGGATAATAATATTTCATATATTCAGTTCATATCATTATGCTAGACTAGACTAATAGAATTTGAAAAAAACTGATTCTCTGGAAGGATGCATAAACAATGGAGTCTAAATGAAAGAGGAACTACCAAAGTAGTTGGAACATCACAATTATGTAAAGAAGAAGGCAGGATCATACTCTAGATTCCAGATTCATTAGAACTGCAGACTTTGTGGATTTCTTGGCTCGGTCAAGCTGCACCTGTGTAACTGTCATTGCAAGAAGTTCCAGTTTAATTTCGCACAAATGAAAATTCTTACTAAAATGCTCCAAAAACAAGAGAGAAGTAAAACCTTGTCCAGGGGAAGCAATTGCTAATAGTTCTTTGGCTGCTATATCCACAGCCTTTGGCGCAAAATCAGGGCTCTACATCCACAAATTTGAATATGTCAAATTAACATAATAAGCAGTCACAATTAAATTATAATTTAGCTTATTTCGAAGAGACGATTGCTTATTTTTTACAGTTTCCTCCATGACTTTGAAAAACAAGCAATTATTCAATTTAAAAATTATGCTGTCCCAAACATGCTCTAAAAGTGATTTTTTTTTTTTCTGATAATTATTTTAGAGAAGAGGAAACAGCTGTGAGCCTAAGAAATTCCCCACCCTATTGAAAAGAACACCCCGTGCTGAAGAGTGGTCAGTTAAAACAGTTCTATTTGGGCAGTTCAACAGATAAGGAATTAGATTAAATAGGAGGATAATGTAGAAAGGGTGGGACTCTGATTTTGTTTCATTTGGTAATTGAGTATTAGAAAGAAACACTTTGTGAAGGGGAAACACTCGGAAGTAGAATTCTTCCCTTAGGCATTTGTGTAACTAAATTAACACCATGGAAGTAATATTTCTCTTTTCCTTCTCTGTTTTTATGATCAGCCTCTCTATATTTAAAACATATTCCGTGTAAAGGAACGTCCAGAAATAATTGTAATTTTTTTCTTACAGTGCTTGCATAAATGCCAAACAATCCTGTATTATTGAAGATGCTGTTGAATGCAGAAAAAGATTGAATCTGTTGATATTCATTCAGCACACGAAGATCTGGATGCAGGTGGACATGCAAATCAAGTTAAAATATTAGAATTGAGAATGTATGAAAATAAAATGACAAAAGTGAAGTTTACATTAGAAAGATAAGTGTTACTACTCAAATGGAGAAGTTATTTAAAAATAACAGCATGGTTAAAGCATATAGCTGACAAAATAAACAGTGGACAAATACATAGGTAAAACTTACATAGCCTTGAGTGAATCCCTTTTCCAGGGCCCCCTGCTGAAAATGATCCACCTCCTCCCATAAGCATCTGCACCAAAAAGTATTCAATTATTTTGTTCTTCCTTTTTGTACAACAAAAGTAAAGATGAAAAAAAAAGCATTTCTACCAGACAAGGACACAAAGTGAATACCTGTAAAACAGTCAAAACTATAGCATCTTTCTCTTTATGCCATCCACCAGGCACTTCAAAAGCAAGAGCAATGTGTGTACCCTGCCCTTGAAACATATCTTAGCAGGTGAATAAAAATGTTTAAAGGGGACAAATGAAAAGAATGGGATACAAGAAAATGTAAATAGCGTTGTATAAATACTTGTACGCACCCTTGATTCACCATGACGACGAAAATCACCTCCAACATAGATAGATTTAGGTTCATCGGGACGGGGGACATTTGGTAGATCAGAGAGAAGGGGCTCAGCAATAGATACAAGTTCCTCGTGCTCAACCCCAGCTGCTGCAAGTACCATTCTTGGTGCAGTGTAATTCTCCTGATTTTTTACATTTCACAACAATTAGATTCCCAAATAGAACAATAAGCGGGAAAAGGCAGAAAGAAAAATTGGAAAAAAGTTACAAATGTTGCATAAATCAATACTGGGAGGATTCATCTGGTATCAGAAAGGATAACAGATCTTACAGCAACAAATTCCTCTAAAGTGGGGCCGTCTAATCTGTTCAATGCTGCTTCAGGAGCTAAGAGAGGATAAGCCAATGCACCAGAATAACCAGCACAGTGAATTGCTTCCAAAAGCAAACCCTGAGGATTGTTGGAGAGTTCTCCAAGCTCTGCTTTCACCTTCCGAAGCTGTTTCATTCAATACACAGTTCCACAAGTTCAGAAGGAATGACATAAAAGCTATCAATAAAAAAAAAAAAAAATATACATCCAAAATAGGATGGAAAACTTTTATTTAGATTCCTTAGTCAGTTAGGATCCAATTGCAAGGCATGAGACTTACAAAAAATAAATAACTTTGCATTCGGTATGAGTTAGTATAGTTGGAACTAAGGTAGAATATGTTACATATCTTTCATATACCTTTATTTTAAGTGATTAAAGTGTAGCTACACATATGGGAAAGGAATATCCTATATAATAGCACAAAAAGAAACCATAGGAATATCCTATATAATAGCACAGAAAGAAACCACAGGAATATGAATATCCTATATAATAGCACAGAAAGATGACTGAGCTTGCTGACTTAAGAATTACAAGATCAGTAGTAATAGAAAAAAGATACAAATACAAAATTAAATACCTCTTCATTGACCTCCCAGTCCAAGAAGGCAGGGTTTCTTACACAGTCAACCAGTAGTTCCACCATTTGTGGAACATAGGTTTTCAAGGCATCAAATGCATACCCCATTTGCTCCCGCGAGGCTGAGGCTCCTATATTACCACCAATGGCTTCTACTTCCCTTACAATACGAAAGTGACTTCGGTTTGTTGTGCTTTTGAAAGCCATTCGCTCCAGCAAGTGTGAAGCTCCACTTGAGAACGGTGTCTCATAGATGGAACCACAGTCAAGATATAACCCGATTGTAGCAGCAGGGTTCTAATTAACATGCAAAATGAACAACAAAATCAATATGCAAGCCAAATACCTCAAGAACACCTTTACATCACAGTAATATTTGCATTGAAATACCAAGATGGCAACAAATTAGAGACATGCACGTAAAGCTAAATCTTAATATCATATAGTAACATTGCTATTAACCAAGATGCCCAAAAACTATAAACATGCACATACAGTTAAATCTGAGAGCAACAATGACATTGCACATGCCAAGACGTCAAATAACATTGTTATTAATTCTCAAAGTAACATTATCATCAAACATATCACGATGTCAAATAACTAGAAACACGTACATAGAGTAACATTGTCATTGAGCATACAAAGACACCAAAAAAACTAGACACGTGGACACAGACAAATTTACAGTAGTCATTAATCATATCAATATACCAAGAAAACTAGAAAGATGCACATACAGACGAGGTCTCTGATGCTATTTTAAGTCCATTGGAAAGTGTTGTGATCTTGGTCTTGCTTTGTGCAACAGAATCTGGAAGTGGATCTGGGAGAGTAACACCACCAAGGGGTATATCCAGAGAAGGAAGAGAACTAGAACGCTCCCCAGTAAGCCAGCTAAACAAACCACCTTGGGAAGTCCTTGCAGCTACAGCGGCTGAAGTGGAAGACCTAGTGGATCCCAACTTGAATCCATGGCCCTAATCACATGGTTTCATTACACAAAATCACACAAACAGCAGCAGCATTCACCAGAAGAAAATAAATTATTCCATTACACCAATGCCACCCAAATTTTTCACGGGAATAAAAAAAAAAAATAGCAGATTATAACATGAAAAACAACCTAGGAACTACCAAACTCGGTTGGAAGAAAAACAATCCTGACCACCAACCTAATTTCCTAGAAAATCAACAAAATAACATCTTTTGCCCATCAAAATCAAATTTTTTTTATCAGGGTAAGATCCAAAACATCTGGTGGAGGGATTTGAGGTCCTAAAAATTGATAAAAATTGAGTTGGGATGAAAAAAAAAAAAGAAAAGAAAGAGGGAATGATGATGGTGTTAGTAGTGACCTTGAGATGCCTTCTGAATGAAGAAGCTGCTGCTCTGTGCATGGCGAGAAGAGAGGAGGAAGAGACTGAATCCCAAAATCAAAATGAATGTCCTTTGTTTTCCTTTCACACCTCCAACAAGTTAGCCCTATGAAGCAGGAGACGCACCAAATAGAATCACTTTAATTTGGAAATAGTCAATTATTTTTTATTTTAATCAAAAAATTAAAATAACTATCAAGACGAAGAAGTACTGAGCTCGAGTTACTTGGGCTTTTAGAATCCGACCCAGCAAACTTGGGCCTCACAAGACCCATTGAATTTATAATAAGATAAGTAAATTGTCTAAAATCTCCTTAATTTTTAAAATAATAAAGTAAAGTTTTTACTGTTTCTTGGTGGAAATTTGTGTGATTAATCTAAAACGCAGCATGACAAAACCAAGGAAAGGTAGAAAAATATGTTTCCTTTTATATGTCAAACATATGTCAAACATAATGAAAGAAAAAAAAATAGTCATATTCATCTCTAATTCATAGGATAAGATCAAAATAGTAAAATATGTCTTTTTATACGTCAAAATTAATGCAAGAAAAAAATATAATCATATTCATCTCTAATTCATAGATAAGACCAAAATAGGAAACAAAAAAATAATTACATATTTGAGCGTATTTCTAGAATATGAATATAGTTCCCTTTATACTTGTTGCTTAAGTATTCTCTACTAAAAATTTTGTAATTTAATTTCTATGCTAAATTGAAATCTTTGTGTAAACATTAGTTTGAGATTTTCTAAAACAAGATGAGAATCAATTTTAAATTCTTGGTTTACTTATAGAAAATTTTGTAATGATATAAAGAGCAATTTAATCATAATATAAAAGTGATTTTTTAAATGATATATTTTTAGATCATTTGGTAAATAAGTAATTAAGAGCAACCTTAGAGAATAATTAAGATATTAAGTTTTATTTTTTGATTTTCCAAGAGTTAAAGAACAATCAATAAAGAAACAATAGTGCATGATTCAGTATCAACATAAACTGTTCACTTAGCATCATTAAAACCAAGAAGTTGTAACTTATAATTTTTTTGAAATAATAGTTATTTCTCCGACATCTCTTTTAATGTACAAAAGAAAATTTGAAAACTAAATTAAATTGTGGAAAAGAATGTCAAAGTTGAGTGTTTATAAAATGCAGAAAACAAGAAGATTTTTATAACCTAGACATTAGTGACAGTTCGCTAATATGGTGTGACTAAAGAGAGCTTTCATGAAAGTTGAGGATAACTTTGATCCCAACATTCCAAAATCTTCCAGAAATCAAAACACTATTCATATTATTTGCATACAACTAATAAAAAATAATTCTAGTACACAATTAAAGTGATAATCACCTTCAGATAGAGGAATTTTCAATATATTATCTTTTGTAACTTTATGCTGGTCTAATAATTTATTGATTTGTATACCTACTTGGAATCAACGATTTGCCATTGGGAAATTTAAAATCACACACCTATAATATTCCATAATTTCAATTAATCTTAAAATTATTAAAACTAATGTTTTTCTTGTAAAGATAAATTTAAGAGATATATGTAAAACAAGTGAGACCCACCACATCTCGTCGGTCCTTTGCATGCATATATGCGTGTCCATCTCTCTTCTGTGTTCGACCGACCAACGTTGGACCAGTACACATATGTTGCGGCGGACCAACACACGTCTTTGGCCGTTGGATCCATCATCAACGGCCACAAACACATCATCTACGGTGGTTGTGTTCCCATGTGAAACCTACCTCAATGGAACTATATATTGCGGCGTATCAACACACACGTCTTTGGCCGTTGATCCATCATCAACGGCCACAAACACATCATCTACCGTGGTTGTGTTCCTACGTGAAACCTACCTCAATGGAACTCTTCTGCTTCAAGCAGATTCCTCTTCTTTCACCAAACCAACACTTCTACTACTTTCCCTTCCCCTTCATTGTTTCTCTACAAAAACTCAACTTGTGATTCTATTTGTGATTCTCTGCAAAAACCCATCATCACCATGTCCAATTCTGAACACAAGATCATCACTGGACATGCTGGCTATGTCCTTGAAGATGTTCCTCATCTATCTGACTACATCCCTCACCTCACTGTACCCTCTTATTCTCTGAATGTTTATATTTTTTTTTGCTAAAAAAAAAGACACTACATGTGTTGCTTGCTTCTTGCATGAGTTTGTGCATGCATGTCTGTCTTCCACTCATTACAAACATATCCTGATTTTTTAATTTTTTTCTGTGGTTGTTGTTGCTGATCATGCAGACATATCCGAATCCGTTGCAAGACAATCCTTCATATTCAGTTGTTAAGTACGTTGCTTACTATGTTTTAAAATTGAAGTTTGAATTAACTCTCCCTGGTATTTGTGTTACTATGTTGTGAATTTGCACATTGGTGTGGCAACTCAATCTGATGGTGGTTTTGATTGGTTTATGCATCACCAGGCAGCATTTTGTTGATGTGGAGGATACTGTTGCCCAAAAGGCATGCTGTTGCGGTTTTTGTTGTTGTTGTTCTTCTTCTTTCTTCCATTAGTGTTCCTGAATTGTTGATTTAAATTTCCATTTTTCTCTTGGTATAGATAGTTGTACACAAGAATAGCCCAAGAGGGACTCATTTTCGCCGCGCAGGGCCTCGTCAAAAGGTTGTTTGGTTGGTTTTTTGTTAAGCTGAACCCTTTTCAGCAGCTAATGCTGTATTGTACGTGAGTTGTGAGGTGACAGACAACAATGTTAAATGTTTTCAGGTATATTTTGAGTCCGAGGATGTATACGCTTGTATTGTCACATGTGGAGGTCTTTGCCCTGGAGTGAATACATTGATCAGGGAAGTAGTTTGCGGGTTATACCATATGTATGGGGTGCAAGAAGTACAGGGAATAGAGGTACTGGTCACTTAATGCGCATTTTTTATTTGTGACTGTTCTGTGACAGATTAGCAAATTCATTCTATTATAACTTTTCATGTGCATTTTTCTTTCAAATATGTGTAAATTACGGTGTTATATAATTCCCTACTTCAATGCAGGGAGGGTATAGAGGTTTTTATTCTCGAAATACAATTCCATTGACACCAAAGGCTGTGAATGACATCCACAAACGTGGTGGAACCATCCTTGGTACCTCAAAGGGAGAAGGAAGCAATGATACCTCAAAGATTGTTGATAGCATTCAGGATCGGGGAATTAATCAGGTTTACATACTTGGAGGAGATGGTACTCAAAGGGGGGCTTCTGTGATTTTTGAGGTAATAGTTGAAATGCTTCTATGAAGAAATTATACTTTTTGAGGTAACTAAGGTTTTGTTATTTTCATGCAGGAAATTAGAAGACGTGGCTTGAAAGTTTCGGTGGTGGGAATTCCAGAATCTGTTGACAATGATATCCCAGTAAGCATGCCTGAATTGGACACTTGAAGCCTTTTAGTTGAAGCTATTTTGCTGAGAAGACAAAAAGAATTTGCTGTTAAATAGTGACCTGCCTAACCATGTTGTGCCTGAATCAGGTTATAGATAAGTCATTTGGTTTTGACACTGCCGTTGAAGAGGCACAACGGGCCATAAATGCTGCTCACGTGGAAGCAGAAAGCACCGAGAATGGTATTGGTGTTGTCAAGCTAATGGGCCGTAACAGTGGTAAGTACCTTTCATATTTAGTAATTTACAAGCTTAGACTAATGTTAGTTCTATAGATTGGAACATCTGAAAGATGACTTGTTAATCTTAAATATTTAAGTTTGAGTTTAAGTTTCATATTTAGTAAAAATTAGAAAATTGACATATATAAGAAAAAAGACTCAGAAATCCAGAAATTTAGGTTGAGAGTGGTGTCATTCACTTACGTGAGTCTCACTCAGTTTTCATTATTATTTGATCTTTTCTCAATTTTCCCATCAGTTAGCTGCTGTGATCATATGTTAATTTTAGCATTTCCTTATTTTCTAACATTAGTTATTCTAGTTATTTGACATGACCTATTTATACAGGATTTATAGCTATGTATGCAACTCTTGCCAGCCGAGATGTGGATTGTTGCTTAATTCCGGAGTCACCCTTTTACCTTGAGGGTCCTGGTGGACTCTTTGAGTTCATTACGAAAAGACTCACAGAAAATGGACACATGGTTATAGTAATAGCTGAAGGTGCAGGTCAAGAGCTTATTTCAGAAAGCCTTTCTGCTACAAATATGAAGGATGCTTCTGGCAACAAGTTACTTCAAGATGTTGGTTTGTGGTTATCCCAGAAGATTAAGGTATAACATCTTAAAAGTGTGTATTCTTTATTAAACGAGTTGCTCTTTCCTGCATTATGGATAACAATTTTAAATTATGTCACTTTCAAGAATCTGAAGAAAAACCACATGTTAGTAGATCAAATTTATATTCATTGTTTACATTAGCTACATAGATATGTAAAATTGTTCAACTTCAACTGCTATGCAAGATATCCTTATTTCACAGCTTCTTTAGCAGTCTCACTTCGGCAGCATCTGAACTGTGAATTTTCTCTCAAACTACATTCAAGCAATTGGCCTATTATAGTAATCACAAGATTCCTGTGATGTAGATTTTTCTCTCATTTTCCTAGTGACAAATTTATTTATTCATTTCTGTTGTAGGACCACTTCACAGAAAGTCAAAAAATGGCTATAACTCTGAAGTACATTGGTTAGCTCTCTTCCTTTTACTGGTGCAGCAAAAATGATAGTGTGTTACCTATAAACTAAATATTCTAATCAATTTAAGATTTTGCTGTATGGCAGATCCCACGTACATGATCCGTGCTGTTCCAAGTATTGCCTCTGATAATGTATATTGCACTGTCCTTGCTCAAAGTGCCGTTCATGGTGCAATGGCTGGATACACAGGCTTTGCAGTTGGTGCTGTCAATGGCAGACATGCTTATATTCCATTTTACGTAAGTCATTATTATGTTTTGTCTAGTAAATTCTCAAAATGGTATATATGAATGGAAGTAGAAGAATTTTTAAAATATGGTCTGGTTTTATTTGAAAAAATTGAAGAGACACAATGGTTATTAACAATTAATCACACTAAGTAATTATTTGGTCTTAGATGCTTACTGATTAACATCAGATAGTTATGAAAAAGTTATAAACTGTTTTACCATGTCAAATCAATGAAAAGTCACTAAAAATATAACAAAATTGGTGAATTGAACATTGATGAGATAGTATGTAATGTGCACTGCAGCGGATAAATGAGAATGAGAAGAAGGTTGTTATCACTGACCGCATGTGGGCAAGGTTACTGTCTTCAACCAATCAACCAAGCTTCTTCAATCCTAAAGACATTACCAACAACACTGCACCAACACAACACCACACATCAAAGGAGAATTAAACCAAGCCAATAGTTTACACCCGACTAATAAGGTATAATGTTTTGTTAATACATGTTTTGTTCGATATTTTGTGAGTATTTTTAAGTGATAATTATATAAAGCTGAAAGGCTAACTTTAATTTCTTCCACTCAAATAATTTGGTGTGTTTGAATCTTTTTCTAACAATATCTCATATTGATAACTCATATTTGTTGATTGAAAAAAAGAGAGAAATAATCCAAAAAGGTAACAGGATGTGAGGGAAAATATTGGTATATTTGTTCCCTTTCGGTTAGAATAGAATGAGAAGTGGTTTTGTGAAATCCATTAGAATTAACAGTGTTTGTGGTTTAATTTGCTTCGATCTTTTTATTAAAGAGTCATTTAAATCAAATATAAGAATCGAATATAGTTTTGTTTTGAATTTAATTTAATATAAAATATGAACTAAACTAAATCAGTGTTTTATAGTTTGATTTGAATTAATTTTTGCGATTTTTATTACTTTAAAGTTATTAAACATTCTTTGCAAAAGAACGTAAACATTTTTATGAAATAATTAAATTTTTCAAAAAGAGAGATATACTATTTTTTTATGATTATTTTTATATTTATAATTTCAGCTTTACTTGTATTTATAAATAATCAAGATATAAAATAAATTAAGAATATTCATGAGTTGATAGTTAATTCTAAAAGTTTAACAAAATATAATAGACATTGTTAAGTTAGTGAAAAAATAAATCTGAAAATATGAAAAAAAATAATTAAATTTTTGGTTTTGAACAATTTTTTTATCATTTTATTGAATTTATTCGAATTTAAATACCCGTTATAAGAAATAATTCAATATATTTTTTACGAATGTTCGGCCTAAATGCAAAATTCTTACCACTGATCACCTGAAGTTCATCGTAAATTATCGGTTAACCTTTTATAAGAGTAAAAAACTTGCGTGTTACAAAATTTAAGATATGAAAATTTAATGAATTCAAGTAAAAACAAATAGATACTTGGAATAACTGGTGCATATTTTATGGCACGAAAGCTATATATTTACATATAATAGTGAGTCATTCTTTACATCACGCGAATTGAAAGATTAATATAAATGCAGAAGCTACATATACACTGTCGGACCAATCACTACTTCCTTTTCAACATTATATTGGGAAATACAGTGTTAATAACCTCTTTCAGATTCCTGCAACCGACAACTTTCATCTTTTCTAAACCTTCAGTTCCTAAAGCTTTTTCAGCCACCTTGGGTACTATGCACATTCTGAAACCCAATTTCGCCACGGTATATACCCTTTTATCCATTCTATGAACCTGTACACATAGATAACAATGCAATATACATTATCAGAGGCAATACTAAGAACAGGTTTTGAATTGAGGCTTAATAGACAATGACACAGAACACACCAGGTATGAGATCTAACAAGAAAATGACTAGTCTCACAAAGAAAAGCTTTAATCTTCAGGTATATGCAAATTTTTCATCATTGAATTCAAGATTGTATTCAGAACAGCTTCATGCTACTTAAAGACTCTAAATTTTTGAGTTCAATATTGTATTCACTACTCAGCCAAACTACATAGAAAGTCTCACCATGCGAAGCTCACCACCAAGGCCAATTTCACCAATGAATGCAATGTCATTTGGAATAGGGATTTCCAAGCAACTGGAAAGAGGAAAAAGACAACAGACATAATAAATTAAACTAATTCAGATCAAAATCTATAATAGTAAATTAGAACATAAATTGGCAATGGACTCTATAAATTGGCTGCAAAATTCACTGGTCAATAACACCCTCCCAATCCTCTGATGACAAATGATCATTGTGAGATTAAAAAAATTTACATCATTTTAAAAAAAATTGAAACACAAACCTGCTGCAAATCGCTGCTGCTATAGCAAGATCTCCAGCAGTCTCAGTCAGTGTCAATCCACTAACAACATTCAAAAACACAGCCTGTTGTATAAAGGAAAGACAAGGAAGTCGGATTTAATTCTGTGAAACTTAAAATATTGACATGATATCATATTCATAAATCAGCTCACATGTTCTCGGAGACGAAGACCTGCTTGCTTTATAAGAACCTGCAGTTTAAGGGAATGGTAGACGTTCAAAAACGGTTTTACTCCTTTTTTTTTTTTAAAAAAAAAAAAAAGATCCTTTTTATGCACTTTCCAACAAGAATAGAGAAAATACTAAAAATAAACATATAATATAAAAGCAGTAATAAAAATACCAACAAAACAGGAGGCATTAACTCACAGATATGATCATATCAGCTCTATTTAGTTGGATACCATTAACTTGCCTTGAACCTGTTGAACTAGAAAGACAAAGTGCCTGCAAAATAAACTAGAATTAACTAAATAATTCTTTGAAGGATGTCAGCGTAGAAAAAAAAAAGTCACAAGGGTTCTGATATATTAGTGTTCTTGGTAGTTTTCTTCATTGACATGAAGAAAAGAATGAACACCACAAAACGAAAGCCGTGACGAGTAGATCAGAAGATTTCAGTAAGAACTCGTCCGTGTATTATATTTGAACCAAATTCCGAGAATGCAAACAGTGCATTGCTGGCACATATTGAAGAGTGTTGTGTAAGCATCACTTCTTAGAATGGCTTGCAATTTGTAAGATAACACAATTGATGATAAGGGTGGTGGACAGATGTTTCCAAAACCAGAACTGCCATGGTAGCAAATTCATATAGTGCTTGACAATTTAAAACATTTAATATCATGAAAGTACAAAAGCAAATACCTGGATTTCAATAAGAAATGTCCGGGACCCATCCATGATTACAGCAACAGCTAGTCCAGCTAAAATTTCTGAATCCAGGTGTTGCTCACTGAGAAACATTTCACTGGCATTTGAAATAGCCTGAAGTCCTGAATGTGACATCTCAAAAACTCCAAGCTGATCAAATGAATCAAAGACAAAACGAATCAAATACATATTTTTTCCAGATAAAACAATTAGAGTAAAAATAAGCCCCAGCCAAATAACTTTAAGCAACTTGGCATACTAATACACAAGGAAGCAACTTATCTGTGTTGTTAAAATGAGAGATAGGGAAGCACGTGTAAAATCCTTCAAAATGCAACTTTTAATCCCTTACATGGAAGATATTACATGTCACCAAACCTCAGTTCTATGCATTTGACCACAAAAACTAATCACCTTTGTATAAAAATAAGAGTATTAAAATATTTTAACCATCAAAACTGGGTGTCGATTTTATTGTCTTTCAGCCAAGCATCTATGACAATAGTGTATTATGGCATAGTCAACATGAACAAGGGTGGATTAAGATGATTTTTCATGATTTTTTTCCGTTCATTACAACATTAAATAGTTACACAAAATGAGTCATTGACGACATAGGCAGATAGTTGCAAAGGTGCAAAATTAAGCACAGCTCAAAGGTGAAAACAGGTAGAGACCCCAGAAGAAGATTCTAATGCCTGCCAGTACACTCTATTCAAAATATTATCTATTCCATTCAGTAAGTTCATTGAAAGTATTTGTAGAAATAAATCAATTACTAGCATAATTATAGTGGCACACCTCATCAGTGGATCCAAATCGATTCTTCACAGCTCGAAGCATACGATGTGAAGAGTACTTCTCACCCTGAGTAGTAAAACAAACAAATAGCCCAACTATAAGTATCGTGAACAACATATGCAAGGTGTTCCACAAATACATAGAAAACTTCCAGATTTTAGTTTAGAAACATAGCAAAACTAATATTGAAAAGGGAATGTGAAGTATTGTGTCATGAAATCAAAACAAATTAAGAATGTAAATATAATAGTATAGTATAGACAGCAATATTTTCTTAGATGCTCGTCTTGATCACACTAAGAATAGAGCACTTTTTGTAGTGTAATATTATTATTGTTCACTTCATATCTTATTTTTATTTACTATTTATTGTGACTTTTCAATTTTTCATTCATACTTTCTAAAACTAACATTGATACTTGCACATGTTATCACTAAGCTGCAAGAGCACAATTGAAAAAATAAGGTTCTCTGTGAAAGTAAATTGGTATCAAATAATATTACTTAGTAAATAGAATTTGCAATACACCAGGCCCATCAAATATCACAACAAGCATTCTCTTCTAAAAATTGGTAAGAGTGACCGTTAAAAGTCAATTTTATACAGTGGAACCACCATAATGCACAAAATATATCAGAATGACAAACATTCAGTAATGAGCCACATGAAGGCTTCACAAATTTAAGATGCCTCAAGCAATAACAAGTATAAAAGGAAAATGAACTCCAAGAAACATGCCAAGTAGTAGAAAGTATAATGATAAACACAAATAAGCTTTACTGACTGTTCAAATAAAGAAAGTTGTAACAAGATACCAACTTCCATATACAGAACAACATCAACAATATGCTCCAAGACACGAGGTCCTGCAATGTCTCCTGATTTTGTCACATGTCCAATCTGAAATATAAAACAAAAAGGTAAGAGAAACTAGAAAAAAAGAAATAAATCTCTGGTCATGTGTGTCAACAATTCAAAGGCCTTTTAACAGAAATGCCACAGATGATCCATAATCAAAACACGTACATGTAATAGAAATCATTATTACATAATACATAAGTACTCGGCCGTTTTAGGTTCACTGAGAATATTAAAGAAATTCTAAATTTACCATAAGATAAAACTGAAAAGAAGGGGCATATCAGCAAGATTGTCTTCCTAAACAAGTATACATCATGAAAAATATTGCAGTACATTAATAGATAAATGATTCACCACTTAAGTAGAGGCACTAAATTAATCTAAAACGTATTGTTCACAAAATTGATTGACATGTATGCTCACCAAAAGAACTGGGATGTTCGTCTTCTTTGCAAATCGGAGTAAAGCTGAAGTGCATTCTTTCACCTGTCTCACACCTATTAAATGTCATGTACAATGGAACAAAGCATTTCACTTCACAGTCAAGGTACAGCTGATGCATTCTTACATTTTTCTTACAGAAAAATTAAACCTATCTTATTTGTGAATTCAAATACAAATGAAGGAGTGGTGTCATAAAGTAGAATAAATTAACTAGTTAAATGATTTAAAGCAACGGAAAATTACTACACCAAGACTGTTCGCCTCTTATAATAAAGAATAATGCTTTCCCCACCTGCATAATCCCTCCAGGACTTCCCATTATTCCTTTTAAATAAACAGTTTGTATTGAATCAACGATTAGAGCCCCAGGGGAGAGATGCTGAACTTTTTTCAATATGTCCTGAAACCATACAAAATTGAAAAAAAAAAATACAATATAGACTTCTTTACGATGCTCCAGACAATTAATGATCAAGAATAACATTTTAAGCCAAACATACTTTTTTATAGCAATAAATAACATTATAAATCACGAAAATTCATGTAAAGAAAAGTAAGCACAAGAAAATACTAGGCACCTCAACATCATTACTTGAATATAAATAAATATCTGATTCAATCCTAAGACGATCTGCTCTGTTACCAATTTGCTCAACACTCTGTCACATGAAATATCAAAATTAACATAAATGCAAAATAAATAACAGCCGTAAATCAAAGGTGAAACTACACTATCCATCTTTGGCAAAACAGAATGGAAACAAAAGGCTGATAGTATTCAAATGAGGCTTACCAGTAATTTTCTACAGATTAGCATCAAATTTTATTACTTTTCAATCATATAAATGCACTAATAAAATGAATAATATTTTTACAAGCCCTATGAGCTTTTAACTTCAGAAATTTGGAATATCAATGTTTCAAAATTTAAAACTAGTAAAAATTTGCTAAAAGCAAACCTCTTCACCAGAGACGTATACAACTGGAGATGCTTCACCATCATGGGGCCCTTCTGCAATAATGGAAGCTATCTTCCCATCCAAATGTTAAAATTAAAACAAATGTTAGCCCACGATGGCCAAGTCCACAAAAAATACAGAAAAAAAAAAGTTCACCATCTAAAATTCTAAAATCCAGTTTTATCATCCCAGTTGCCAGTATAATTCGTACCTGCAGCAAAAGAGTACTCTTCCCAACACCAGGATCACCACCTATTAAAGTCAATGAGCCTTCAAAAACCAGATTTATAGACAAAGTTAGCCATTCAATGCAATTGGTAGTAAGGCTGCAAGTGTAGTTGGATCAAGACAAATACGATAACTTATTATATAGCTAGAAGCATTCAAATGAGAATTCAAATATTAGGATCTTAGGAAGACCAATAAAAAACACCAGAACAAGAATCCATAAATAATATACCAACAACCACTATCCATTCACCTAGAAAAATCACCAGAAGTTGCAACTTTTTAAACAAGTCTACACCCATCAAATAAACAATTCATTTCCAACATGATCAAGACAAAATGTTTGTGAAAAAAGGGGTGAACCAGTGCACAAGGCTTCCAGTACAGAAAAAATGCGCAAAACTAAGCATAAATTAATTAGTGTTGTAATTGATCTATACATTCAGAATATAAAAGCCACATTTTATGGAAATAAATAAAAGTGGTATGCTAATATAGTTCGCAGCAAACAATATATAATTAAAAACCAGTAAAAAAAATAAAAATACAAATCAAGAGACCATGGTACCCTTGCTACAGATGCATCTAACAATTTTTCAGCTGAAAAATTGTTTATACCTCCAGAACAAAAGGAAGGAAAAAGCAAAAAGAAATAGTTGCTGGCATATCAATGTAGTTAAGAAATTGGAATGAACCTGGTACGAGACCACCACCAAGCACTCTGGAAACTTCATCTCCAAATGGACCAGACCTGAAATTAAAGCAAGGTACACAGTATAACCCTTGAAAAAGACACCACATTAATGTATGTACTAACTTCCGATATTCTTCTATTTAAAATGCTTATGAAGGAGACAATTTTTTATTAAAAAGGTATAGTGATACAGAGTTTGTTAGTTATAGTTTGTTTTTATGAAAAATAGCCTTTCTTTTCAAAAAAAAAAAAAAAT
>Ga0099824_1001063_pt1 | contig 37001 bp, 17 predicted proteins | sample SiratrowhiteBW_FD_76837 | JGI IMG/M metagenome (GOLD analysis project Ga0099824, IMG submission 76837) | Root nodule microbial communities of legume samples collected from California, USA - Siratro white BW | ecosystem: Host-associated > Plants > Roots > Nodule | place: USA: California... | reverse complement strand
TAAAAAAAAAAAAAAAAAAAAAAAAAAAAAAAAAAAAAAAAAAAAAAAAAAAAAAAAAAAAAAAAAAAAAAAAAAAAAAAAAAAAAAAAAAAAAAAAAAAAAAAGAAAGGGGGGGGAGGGGGGAAAGAAGAAAGAAGAGGGAGGGGAAAATCAAAAGTAATTATTGTATTTTCATATAATTAAAAAGTGGGGAACAAGTTAATTTTTTTTTTTTTTTTTTTTTTTTTTTTTTTTTTTTTTTTTACTTTGATCTACAACTGTGTTTTTGTGGTTGATAATTTAGCTAGCTGCATTAATTGTGATAAGACTCACCCCACAACTCAAAGAATGATCGTAGTTTGATTTTTGTGTTGCAGCTTACCAATTATAGAATGAACTATCATCAGATCATGGCATTTAAGGGGACAATAATGCTTCATAAAACGGTGCCTCGTTGTCGAGTCATCAATACTCAATCATGAGAAATTTATATTCAAGATACCGATCGTGAAAAGGGAAAACCCTACCTTTCTCGTTTCCATATTTTTTTTTCATTCACCTGTTCTGTACATTTTCGACATTAGGTTATTTGTAGCCATTCGTGAGCCTATACATGATATTCGTTTAACATTTATAATTTCATTTTCCTATTTTTAAGTTTTAGTTACACTCTTTGGCATACTCGAATTCTTGATTTTGGACATGTGCTTTGCTGCGGGTATGATCCAATGCTGTTTTACATAAATTAGCTGTTGCTAGAAACATTTTCTGACATACTCATAAGTTCATAACACACTTTACGTTAGTATTTGAATGTACAAGTAACGCATTCTATAATATATTCTTTTAATGTATATTTTTTACTGTTGAGTAATATTTATTTGAAATTGAAAATTGTAATTTTACTTTTGTAACAGGTTAGACATAATTTTTGTATTTAAGAACTAATTAAACAATTTCAGAAAAGAATGTTTTCAATCCAAATTTCCCCTGCTGATCAAGTAACCACTAGAAAAGTAAAATGTCTAAACAAAGTTATTGATTTAAACTCGCTATATTTATTATATTATTATTATATTATATAAAGATGTATTTTTTATAATTAGTTTGTTAAAAAATATATATATGAATATATTTATCTTTTATTTAATAAAAGTAATTTCATTATTTGATAAAAATACAAATGAATAAGGATATCACCTCTTAACTAAAATAATTACATAACATTATTAAGTGATTTGTTAAATGATAGAGAAGTAAATGTTTTATTACATTATCAAACTCTTTATTAACTATATTATTATAGTTTAACAGAAATGAGATTACAGAATTTATTTTTTTAAAGGTTTTTTATTTCTTTTTATTCTAATATAACAAAAAATGTGGATACAGGATTACATGTATTTTTAGTATGAATAAAACTCTAGAGTTCCTTTGTTAAGGGTTTTTCAACCATGACCTATATACTGTAGGAGAGGATTAATATTAAGGCAATTGCTTTCTGCACTCTCAATTTAAACCTGCATTCCCATAATTTTTTCAAAATAATTATTTTATTCTTTTTAAAGTGACTTTCGGCTAATCTATTACACGCTTTTCAAATTTTATAAATAAATTCTGAAACATGTGAATTTTTATTTTTGTAGCTCTTCTCTTTTTCTTCTTTTGTGACAGTGATGGTCCACGTGGTAGGATTCAGTGAGAGTGCAATTGGGTCATTTGACGTAGTTGTTAAGGTGCAGGTTGAGAAAAGGGGGATGCAGGAAGTAATTGTCTCTAAGCCATGGTAGTGATGATTGTCAGCAAAGGTAGATGAGGAAATTAAGTTAACTGTGATGGTAGTTAGCTGAGGTAGATGAGAACACTAAGTTAACGTTGGACTGCCTTAAAACTAGCTCTACAAATTTGACTCCTCTTTTCAGGGATATATTTAATATCATAAGACCATATTTTGACAGCATAAATTTAATAAAATATTAAATTTCTTTTATTATTAATTAAAACAGCATTATCATTAATTATTTATTTAATTTAATCAATTTTGAAAAAATGAGTTGAACTTAATTTTATTAGAATTGAATTACGAGTTTCTCTATAAATTAATTTTACGAAAATAAATCAATTTTATTACTTTCTTTATATTTTCTTTAAAATTCTTATAGAAAAGCTTATCAAAATATGTCTTGAGTATAGATCCTACATTATTCCAGTAATAAGTAGAAAATAGACGGAGTAAGGACTGGGTTAATTAAAGTAATTATTGAGCTAGAAAAAAAAAGAATTGACGGAATTACATCATAAAGTCAAGACTAATATATTGGTCAAGTTTACGAAGAAGTTAAATGGTCAAAGTGCTGAAAATATCAAGGCGTATTTAATTCATGCAGAAGTTTGATTTTTTTTATTTTTTATTTTTTTCTCTTACAGTATTTGTTACAAATTTATGCTATCTACCTCTTATCCTGGTAACAATTAGCAAGATCCCATTCTCATGTATTATAAAGTTCAAGCATAAAAAGGCTAAGAGTTAATTATGTAAATTATAAATCAAAATATATGAGCATTTGAAACTTTCGATTTTATATTTTAATCATTAGTTTCATCAATAAAAGTTATTTTTAACAAGAAATGACAAAAATCCACTATAACTGGTGTTGGTAGAAAAAAACCAGACCATTGCTTGAAGGAGTTACAGAAAAAATATATTCATTGATTAAATAAACAAATAAATCATTAATTTATTTTCATTTTGAAATATAAAAAAGATGTATCATAAAAATAAATTGGTCCATCCGTACAAGAAATGAATCCTTTGTTATGAGTCTTGAACCTCTCTTACGACGAGTCTTGCTAACCTCACAACATTGGTAGAAAAAAATGAAAAAGGTTACTAAAAATTACATTACAATACATTAAGGAAAAACATAAAAGACAAACATTTTTCAAGTACTAGTTAACATTTTCCTTGTTATATTGAAATAAAAATAATAATTTCAATTATATGAAATATTTCCATTTATTTCTTTTGCAATTATTTCTTCACTCTTTTTGTTCATAATTTTTTCTTATTTACCTATTTTTCTAATTTATAATTCCTTAAAATATATGTATATGTATATGTAAATAATTATTTCTTCAAAAAATTACTTGCCTAAATTATTATACTCTATACACTCATTTTTTTAAATAATTATTTTTCATACAATATTTTTCTAAAGAATTTTCTTTTTAGAAAAAAAAACATTTTTCAAGAAAAATCTTTCCTTCCTTTATTTTTACATAAAAAAGTAAAAATAAAAAATCAATTTGGAATTTGGCTATCGAGAACTGAATTTCGTTTGTTTTTTTAGCTAGCTTGCACCCATTCATGTTCAGAATTCAGCTCATCAGCTCATCTACTTTTAAAACATATTCTTTGATACATGTCCTTCGATGCATTCAAATATGTAAGCTTTAAAGTGTATCATTTAACACATTATGTACTTGTTCCTAACTTACCTATTATTCTATACATTTAATACTTTGAACATATGTGTCTGGTGATACATATGTTTTAAGATACTTTAATTGATTCATACTTTAACAAACTTGCTAGTTAACCAAAATTTAGTATAAATTATTATGATAAAAACATTGAATTGTATAGGCAATCATTAATATGTACAGTTACGCCTAATTTTAAGTTTTGTATAAGTTATTATGATCAAAACATTGGATGGTAATAGGCAATCATTAATATGTACTGTTACGCCTAATTTTTGTATGAAGAGTCTATGTCTTAACAAGAGTAATATTTTAATTATTAACAAAATTATGTAAAGACATTTTAGTAAAAAAAAAAAATCTATTGACTACGATTTATTGTTTTAATTATTAATTAATGTGTGAGAAAACCTGAAAAATCATATAAAATAAGATGAAGGGAATCCAATTATACTGTCTTCATTTTCATTTATAAGAAAAAAGATCGTACTATTTATTGTCAAATAAATATAAATAAAATTTTACTTACTTTTATTTTATTTAATGATATTTGTTATAAAATGCTCTAACATTAATTAATGCTTAACTTTTGGTTAGACCATTTTAATATGCAACTTTTGTTTTCTGGAAAAGATATTGTACGAAAAATATTAATATACTACTTAAATTTAATGTAGTTAATTGATTTTAAAAAAAATATATGTGAAATGAGAAGTAGTTAATTAATTGTATGTAATTGAATTGATTCATCTATATCACAGAAAGTAAGTAACCCACCGTCCGAGAACTCTGGATCAGCGTCTAGAGTTGCGTGCATGAAATCAGTGACAATAATTTCTTACTCTTACTTTGTTGGAGTAAGATATTCCATTGGCACATGACATTTAATACAAACAACTAACCTTCAACTGTTTAAAGTGCATGCATCGATTGCAGCGTAGAAGGTAACATAAACGGTTCGATGCATGTTTGATCTCAAGCCAATAGTGTTTAACTTTAAATACATGTATGACTCCATTGGTGGTTAGTACATCATGGTTCAGAAACTGGGAGCTACAACCAAAACATATGCCTCTCAAAGGTCAAATCTTTACCTCAAAAAGGTATGAAACCCACGTGGAATTTAATGTAATGCATAAAGGCGTTGGGCACGGTCCACCAGCAAGTGCTAAGTATGTATGGCCTCAAAAACTGAAAGTAAATGAGAAGCACATGGATTCTTCACTCCTAACTCATATTTCACGTCTTTAGAGAGAAGATACTATTGATAATGAAGAATGAGAGTTAATGGCCCAACGGCATGCCCCTAAATAACAATTTGCCTATCCAACGATCATCAAGCTATCAAAATCTTCAATCAAAGAGTTGCCAGGTTTTGCCAAATGTATAAATGTACTAAAATCATAAGTCATTTTTAAAAGGACACTTGGTGATTTGTAATCTTCATTATGTATTATGTATGTATGAACGAAAACTTAGGTAAACGAAATTTATCTAATACTAAATCTGATAAATTATATATGTTTATAAAAATTTAAGGATTTTCAAATAATTGTGATATAAAAAAGTATAACATAGAATTTAAAATTACATTATTCTTACTTACATTAAATAAAAAATATGTCTATCCCCTTTTATGAGAGATTATCATATAGGCTTTGTTTGGTTTGTGGATTTGAGGGAATGAATTTGAAGAAATTTGAGTGGATTATATGTGGATGGTAGGATTGTTTGGATTAATGGATAGATGGTAAGATTTGAAGGGATATAGGAAGAATCATTATGAAAGTTTGGAAATGATTTGATAGATATTATAGATTTGTTTTTATTTTTTTCATTGATATATTTCTAAAATTACTAATTGATCCTTGTAGAATAAGATTGTAAAAAATTGAAATGAATTGGATTAAATTAATTTTAATATAAAAAAATATAAAAACTAAATCAACTTAGCTGGATATTTTTTAATAGGTTAATAATGATTTTATCTAAACCAAACCGTGAACATCCTTGCCTTTGTGTTTTAATAATTTTATATTTAAAAGAAAGAAAAACTGTTTTTAAGATGAATAAAAAATATTTTAAATAATATTTTCTTCTCTCAATTTCATCATAAATATTGAATCAAATAAGGAGACAAAAATATATGGTTTCATAATTTTCTTCAATTAAGTAAACATGTTTTCATTGATGAAAAATAAAAAAAGAAGAATAAATACAAAACAACATAACATATATAATATACTTTTATTAATTTTTTTATAAAGTAAGCAATTTAATTATTTTTTGTCAATAATATAATTATGAATGGATAAATAACCCTAAACCCACTTAAAGAGATATTTTATAATTTCCAAAGCCATCATCTACTTATAAGGGTATTTCTTAATTTTTACCTTATTTATAAGGACTATTTCGTAATTTCCAGTTACATCCCTTCAAATCTCTTTACATTCCTTCAAATCTCTTTACATGAATGAATATCTCATCCTACACATTTCCCCTAATCCATCCTCTCAAATTCTGTTAACTAAACGGAATCCATCTGCTACAATTCATCCTCTACAGTAAATCTCCACAAATTGGTTCAACCAAACACTTCTATAGTGTTTTAGATATTAAATAAGATTAATAACTTTGATGTTTTTAAGAGAGGATTTTTAGTGTTTTGGAGATTTAATAGGATTCTTTAGTGTTTTTTAGTGTTTTGGAGATTTAATTCAATGAATGACAATCTAATCATTTGATTCTTTAATTTACAATCTATTTCTCTTGATCGATGGGTAGAAATATGTTTACAGAATGGAACTTTTCTTTGTATTAATGATTTATATAGATATAAACAATATTATTTTGTTAACAAAATTTTCGAGTAACCGACTCTCCTCTTTTAGCTCTCTTCCTTAATAATATATAGATGTGATTGGATTTGAAACTTGCTTCTTCAGAAAATAACAGAATTATCTTCAACAGTTAATGCCAGTATTTATACATTGATCATTCCTATGTCAATATCACCAAAGAATACCAAAGAGAGGAGTTGAAAATCAATGACCATCATGTCATCTATATCTTCATCAGTATTTCTATTATTAGATGAAGAAACATTTGCCATGAAAACACGAGGATAGAAGATTGGGGTAGGATATAATTTTTGTTATTTAAAAATTAATTTATATTATTATTCTTTCAACTAGTTTGATCAAATTACCTATTTGATCAATTTAACTGGTGAAGAGAAACCAAATTACGAGAGATTTTTCGATAATTATAAAATGTTAAAAACAACTGCACCATATTTGTATAGTTCATTTAGTTATAACTGTAGAAATTATTTGTTTTTATGAACTAAAATAAATTATTTAATTAATTGTTTTCAAAACATGTGAAATTTTTAATTGTTGTTTAATTTAGATTTGAATTTTAATTTTTTTTGACTGAGGTGTAAAAATTTCATTCAATTATAACGGTGCTGAACTAAATTACTTGATTAACTTTTTTTTAGAACATATGAGATTACTTACTGTTGTTTCATTTGGATTTGGATTTGAATTGTTAATTTTGGTTGAGTTCATCATGTATTTTTCAAACAATTGTATGATAGAGTCCACCTTATTTGTAAAGTATGTGAATGACTTACATACATTCCTACTATAAGAGTAGTAAGCTATTCATATTGAAGAACAGGGTATAAATTTTGTTATTTAGTTACCAATCTATGTTATTTTGATGTTTTTCAAATACTTTGATCAAAAATACATATTTCAAATTGTTTTAACTAGTTCTAATTAATGCAGAAAAAAAGATTCATGCTTAAAATGGGATGATTCTAATATAAATGTAAAAAAAAAATAACTTCACCTAGTGTTTATAGTCGATTTTGTTATAATTGTAAAACTTTTTTTGTTTGACGCACTGAATGTTTGATTAATTATTTTAATAACATCAGATATTATTAATTGTGCTTCATTTCAATTCGAAATCTTTATTTTGAGTGAATCATAAAATAGATGAATGGTTTACATACCTTCCTACTATAAAAAATAAACTATTATTATTCAATTTTGCAAAATAAAATAATTATATTGGATTTCAATTATATTTCTATGAACTCAAATTATTGTATTTTTTGTAAATCATATATGTTACATGGATAAAAATACTAGTTGAATCCTAACAATTAACTTTGAACTGTTTCAATTGCATGTTTGGATGACATCGTAGTAGAAAAGGTAATATAAACTGCCCCATGCATATGTTTCAATCTCAAATCTCTTTAAATGTACCATGACTCTAATGGTGGTTAGTACTCCATGGTTCAGAAAGTGGGAGCTACAACCAAAACATATGCATCTCAAAGGCCAAATGCTTAGCATAAAAATAGTATGAAACTCACGTGGAATTTAATATAATTCATAAGGACGTTGGGACATGGTCCACCACCAACTCTAAATACATATGGCCTCAACAAAAACTGGAAGTAAATGAGAACCACATGGATCATTCTTCACTAACTCATATTTCACGTTTCAGTGAAGGAAGATATGGTTGATAATAAAGAATCAGAGTTTATCCACCATTGCTATATCCATCAATAACAAATTGCCATATTTTATTCAAGGATTATATCAAGCTATCAAAAACTTTATAATAAAATAATTGGCAGGTTTCCCGAATGATAAGCATGAATACTGTTCTTAAAAGGACAGTGGGTTGTAATCTTCGTTATTTATGTCTGTATGAATGAAGAGGGAGTAAAATGAATTTATCGAGAACTGAATTATAAATTGAAAGATTATATAATATATATATATATATATATATATATATATATATATATATATTTAATAACTAAAAATAAATTGAATTAAAAGGAATATATTATGAATGTTTTAACTTTTATACCGTGACTGACTGTAACTTGTTTAATAAAGTGCAACAGTTACCTTCTAGCATTATACTATAAGCTTGGTCAAGTGTATATTATGATAGGCTAAAAAGATAAGGAGTTGTGCAACAATGCTTAGATTTACCTGCAGTAACTATGATCCTTAGATAGCTTGATCTTACCTGCAAAACAAGTGTTACCCCCTCCCTCCCAACACCTCCGACCATTAAAATCAAATATTCCAAACACTTTGAGAAGTGTTAATTAGAGTATGATAATGTGACTCTCAACAACTTATGTTTGATCTATAATTAGTTCTTTAGCTATGTTAAACTAAATATTTCTTTTGTATATTAAAAGCTATCTTGTTCATGTGATTTCATATTTCCAATACAATTGCAGTCCACATTCCTTTCTATGCATTATTTGTACATTACCGAAAGCCTATTAAATAGAAGCTCAAAAACTGAATTATAATAAATTCGTGTTTAACCGTTACAATCCTTACCCTTGTCAATAATAAAACAAGCAAATTGTTTGATAAAAGAGAAAAATATAACAAAAAAAATTTTATACTAATTCATCCAAGCTCTTGGACTACTCAAGCAAGTTGTTCAATAGGTCTACTAATCAAATGAATGATTAGAACAAATATAAAAACATTTTCAAATTATCACGAATATACAAACATTTCCAAATTACCGGTCTTAATCTATTTGAAATTAAGACCTCTTACTATAAGAAAGAAATATTCTCAAATAGAATAGAGATAAAACTCACAAGAGTATACTAGATTACAAAATTTGCACACGCCCAAAGGATTAGATGTTCAATTGTATTTTTCAATTCTCGTTCATGCCTTCATCTTCATCTTAGAGTTTTTTATAAAGCTTCTTAGAGTTTTCTATGAAGTTTCTTCAATATGATTTTTGAACTTGAATCTGTAAGACTTGACGGTGTATCTCAGCATATCTTCATTTTTATTGTAATAGAACTGGAAAAGGTTTTTTCTTCATCTTCAAGTGTAGAATTTTCTTCTGTTTTCAATATTTTTTTTCAAATGCTTGGTCTTGCTCTTTATTCTTGAACACCCATTGATCATACCTTTTGGTCATCTCCATTTTATCTGTGAACTTGTTTGAGGGTTGCATAGTTATGAATGCTTCTACCTAAACATCAAAATCATAGCGCAGAAAAATCTTTGACAAAAAAAGGTGGGAAAGGGAGATAATAGACAAGCAACCTTTTTTGCTTTCAGCATTACTTATGAAATTGTATTTGGCTAATGTAGTTGCAATCCATTCTTGAATGCATAAATTAAAACCATATCATATTCTGATAGTTGAGTATGGTTAGTCCCTATTGAAACCAAGACCCATGCTATGATAAAAGCCAACAATCTTTCATTATTCTTCATCCCTCCAGGTTTTTGAATCCCTAAAGTTGGTACCTTGAAGTGCAGCCAGGTTCCTTTAACAATTAAAATAAATCTGAATCTTGGTAAAATTTTCAAGAGCAGATGTCCTTTCATCTCAAATTCAGCAACGTTAACCCAAACATAATCATCAATAACTATTTCTATACCTTTTACTTCATATACAAGCTCTCCACCACTACAAGAATAAAATAATCTTACCAAATATGAATAGTAAGTTCCTTGCACTTTTACAAAAAGTCAAGTCTTCTCTGGTCATTTTTTGAAAGGTTAATCACTTCTCTCTAAAGTAGTCTAGCAGGAGAAATTTATAAATGATCTTTCTTCAACTTCGAAATACTGTAAACTCTTTTCTTGATTTATGTCACTAAACCATCCTTTAAACTATGATACTTTAAGTATATCACACTTAATCTGACTTGTTAATAATAATAGTATAAATATAACCATAAAAACAATAGAGGAACACGTGAACCCATATTTTATTATAAAACTTTATACAAAATAATTAATATAATAAAATAAATCAATAAAATTTTAACACTATAAAATTGTAAAACTATAAAATTATGAAACTAAAAAAATCATAAAACTATAGAATTAAAAAATTAGAAAAGTATAAAATCATAAAATTATCAAGCTATAAAATTATAAAACTACATAACTACATAATCACAAAATTAGAAAATTGTAACAGAGTATTAGATTTTAAATTTATTTATATCTATAATTATCTCGATTCACCTTCAAAAAACACAGATTTGAACCAATTTCTTTTTTTTGTAAATAGTCACTAAATATAACCATTAAGGTATGTTTACGATTTTTTTTTTAGATATAAATCAGAACCAATATTTAAATATAATGTTTACTATGTAAGTCTTATATATATATATATATATATATATATATATATATATATATATATATATATATTTATTGAGTTTTAAAATAATGATCTTTAATTGAATGATTTGTTTCATTTAAAGTTGAAACAAAACTTCCATCCATCTCTCACTTCTTGTCCTCCTTCCCTTTGTTTCCTTTTGTAGGAGTAAGCCAAACTCATCCTTATAAATACTCCATCTTCCTCTTATACTCATCCCACCACAACCCAATTACAGGTCCACACACCTTATTTACATATATAGCACCATGGTCCACCCAAACTCCCGAACCGTCGGCGACACAGAGCGTAGTTGGTGCCGCGCCGTCCGCGGTGGTACTGGCATCGCCGTCCTTGCCCTCCAAACCTTCAAACGCCCCGACATCTCCACCCTCCAAGCCTCCCTCCGAACCCTCCAAACCTCCCACCCCATCCTCAGGTCCCGACTCCTACACAACAACAACACCTTCTCCTTCCTCACCTCCCCAACCCCCTCTTTCACACTAACCTCACTCACTCTCCCTGCTAACATCTCCGACCCCCTTATCCAGATCCTTGAGCTTGAACTCAACCGCAACACATGGCACAACTCCACCGACGACCATGTCTTCTTCGCCACCGTCTACACTCTCCCCAACGCCAACACCTGGGTGGTAACACTGAGACTCCATGTCTCCGCGTGTGACCGTACCACAGCGCTGCTACTTCTTAGGGAGTTACTTACTCTCATGGATGAAGAGCATGGCGCGGGACAAGACAACAGCAATCACAAAGAGGAACCTAGTTTGGCCATGGAAGATCTTGTGCCACGTGGCAAGGGCAAGAAGACTGTGTGGACACGCGGCCTTGACATGCTCTCATACTCTCTCAACTCTTTTAAACTCTCCAATTTGAAGTTTGTTGACGCCAAAAACCCTAGGTTTTCTCAAGTGGTTAGGTTGCAACTCAACCAGAACCAGACCAAGGGCCTCTTAGCAGTAAGCTTAAACTCATTCCTTTCACTTCATTTCATATGCTGGTTTAAGGTTTTCTTCCACCTATTAAAAAAATATTTGATTAATTAATAAAATATTCATACATTTTACTCTATTTCATTTAATCAGAAAATAAGAAAAACATTTACAAACACACTTTTTCAATAACAAATTCTATGACTAAATCTATTAAGAAAGTTATCAGTTTTTATATATATTTTCTTTACTATGGTAATAATGTTTTCACACCTATACCCAGTTATGTACCGGTGTGACTGACTGGTGGTGGAATGAAATGAATGCGTTTGGTCAATGATCAATTATTACTATTATAACTTTTAAAATAATTTTTATAAAAATCAATAAATTTATTATAATGATTTATGTAAAGATCACCCTAACTTAAGGTGAGAAGCTAGGATTTTTAGTAACAGCTTATGTGAGTTTTACAGGGTTGCAAGTTGAGGGGGATAAAATTGTGTGGGGCATTGGTTGCTGCTGGGTTAATGGCTACTCATTGTTCAAAACTAAACTCCAAGAAGTATGGGGTCGTCACCCTCACTGATTGCCGATCCAGTCTTGAATCACCCCTCACGGACAATTTTGGTGAGTATGCTTACTTCACATATTTCTAATGAATGATCCACTTCCCTTTTTATCAAATCAAACTTAATCAATTACTTATACTGTTAGCACCAACTTTGTACCTTGTAAAACTTTGTTAGAAGAGTCTCATCTGTATTGTTAGTGTTCTTTGTTTAAATAATTTTATCTACAGTAGAATCTGTTCTAGAAAAAACATATTTGAAAAACTAAAAATATATCAGCTCACATTCGTGAGTACATATGGTTTTATTATTAGATTCTACCATCAAATTTCTTATCTGAGGAACTGTAACCAGCTTCTTCCAAAACTTTGTTTAACTTTTCCTTTTTTATCAGCAATAAAATTCTGTCTAACTAGATTGCTGTCAAACCAGCAAAACTAGCTTCCATACTAGATTATAAAAAATAAACACATCAATCAATTAATTTTTATATTATGTATATATATATATATATATATATATATATATTTAAAAGTAAGAAAATTATCTATTATTATTATTTAATCTTTAATATTTCGTATTATATAAGTACAACAGTATTCCCTACCAAAATAAATAAATACACCAACATTTCTATCCCAAAAAATGAATGCGATTCATAAATATCAATATACCAAAACAGTGAGAATGAGTGGAGTACAAGGACAAGACAAAGACAAAACCTACCATTAAAAGGAACAATAAAACCACTGGTATACTTAGCAGAGTGAGCCTGATTATTGAAGTCCGTCATTAATTGAAACAAAAATTGTTTCCACTGACGAGAAAGTCCTTGACAATGTTCAGGATTTTACCACTCTGCCATTTTGAATTCACACGAGATGAAGGGAGGGGAAACCCTATGGGAGCTAGCAAAGAGGGCATACGAAATGTTCGCCGAGTCAAAGAAGTGCAACAAGCATTTTTCAGACATGGCAGATTTGAACTTTCTGATGTGCAAGGCAATAGAGAACCCTAGCTTGACGCGAGCGGCCTCACTCAGGACCTCCTTGATGTCAGTGTTTGAGGAGACGGTGGTGGACAACGGCGGTGCTAAACAACGCGAAATCGGAGTTGCGGACTATATGGGGTGCGCCTCCGTGCATGGGGTGGGACCCTCCATTGCGGTTTTTGACACCATTAGGGATGGGAGCTTGGATTGTGTGTGCGTGTACCCTGCACCCTTGCACTCCCGAGAACTGATGCAGGAGCTTGTTGGGAAGATGAAGACCATCCTCGTTGAAGCTGCAAACAGATACAAGGAATAATTTTCCTCAATTTCTCTCTGAACATTTATAGGAAAAAAATTAATATATATATTATGGATTTGGCACTTCTAATTTTAATTTAATTCATATATGTGTAATGTATTATTGATTTGATGATTGTACAAGAAGATACCAAGAACACAAACAAGGTGTTCAAACAGTATCCTTATACAAGTAGTCAAAATTAGCTTCATAACTTCATGGTTCAGAGCTCACAACTTTTGTTACCTACTACTTTGAAGATTTGAAGATACATGAATTATGCTGGTATATAAACTTTTTGGTTGGGACTTTGTATTTTTTTTTTTTTTAATATTCGTTATTAGAAATACTTATTACAAAAGATAAAGGAAAGAATGAAAATCTTCAGTCTCAGAGGATCTAATGCATGCGAGTTAGTCTAACAAATGAACCAATTTTAAACTGATAGCAACCTGTATATAAATCAAAATACTTGATGGATACCAGTGGTTAATCAATTAATACATATTTTTTCCCTTACAATTTTTGTCATCGTTGTATTGTCCTTATTAGGTTATGTATATACCAACATTTATGAATGTTCTAAAGATTTTGTTAAGATCTCATACTTCAGTCTCTCTTAACACTCATAGTAATTTTATCAAGTATAAGTTGCACATCATTAAAATTATTGATATATATCACATAAAATTTAACTACAAAATTTATCATTTCAAGAACTCAAAAGGTAAATTTTTCTCTCTCCGATTGGTACTTGTATACAAATCTTTGTTTGAAAATGTGGCCTAATCATGCTGGTAACATACTAAGAATAGTTGGGTTAAGAAGGACTAGTGAGAGTATATGTCGGTAGGTTAGACACATGGCATTATGGATGGCCAACTTAGTGTTTTTTTTTTTTTTTAACAACAAAAAATGAATGAATAATAAAGCAAACACTTCATGAGTGTTCCAATCCTTATACACACTACCGCATCAAGAAATAAGTGTCTAAGAAACAAATTCACCTTTCTAGACATATTTAAGCACAAATAAACATAAACAAATAAAATACACACAAGAAACTAAAACCATCCAAAAATACATAATGTTAGCAAGGTCACAACTCCCTAATCACTTAACCTGCAAAACCTGGCCACTCTCAGACTTTCACAACAAATCCCACCTTACTAACATGAAAATCTAAGTCATAGCATGTAAGCACACCATCGGATATAAGTGCCAATCCGAGTAAGAAAAAATGGTTCTCTTCAACTTAAACTTAAACCAAAGTCAAACCTTTAACTGAGCTAGACAAAATATTTCTTCAGCATCCACAAGCCCACATTTAAAAACCACCTTATTTCTAAGATTCCATATCTCTGAAATAATAGTCACTCATATTCCTTTCCACACTCTATTAACTCCCTTCTTTTGACTCAATAGACAGTAACTCTAAAAATTAACAGATGTAGACTCATGTCTAACAACCACGTTCCCTACCACCTATCACACATATCCCATACTTATCTTGCCACTCTACATGTATTAAAAGGATGTTTAGCAGTTTCAACATGTTATTGAGAGATTGAGCGATTGACTGATGTGAGGTATTGTTTGGCTTGATTTTGCAGGTACAGAGGTAATGCAGCTTCTCTTTGGGTTGTTGGTGAATTGGGTTCGTGGGTATAACTATAAAAATAAGTTCATAGGTCCAACAAAGGCACAAGCAAGTTAGGCAGCAGTGGTAGGGTGGAATGCGATGACAGCTTTGCGAACACTTCTGGTATGGCACTTTCGATTATAGGGTGTACAACTGCGGAGGAATCATCTAATGGAATTAGCCGTGGTCTTTTGTTGATTGTGTTATATGTTATAGAATTATCACTCTAGCTTTTCTTTTATTAAGCACACAGGTTGGGATCACATCATTCTTGGTTGTGCTATGTTTACTATTACATTATATCTTTTTGTAATAGGGTTCGAATATCTTTTAATTGTTTTCTTATAGTATGTTATTTTTTACTGTTTAAAAAAATAATCGATACATTATCTAACACTTTAATACACTATAAGAAGAAAAAAAATTATTCAAATCAATGTAATTTCATAACTAACAAATGATTTATTTTTAGGCATAAGAACTATATTCAAGGAATCTCTAATATTAAGGTAGAATTTTTATCATTTGTTTGTTTTTAATTGGCTAAAGTCTCATCCTACTTTATCTTTATAAAATTATGTTTTTTTCTTAGGAATTTCACGATAGGATATGTTAAATTTCATCATAACTTAACATAATCAATAAAAATTGTTCTACTTTTTTAACAACTTTTTTATCAAATTGTGTTTTAATTATATGTGATTGATTTTTTCATTATAAGTTTTATTTTTAACTATAGCTAGTGTAGATGGTCAATCACAATGGATGGTCAATCACAATGGATTGACACTAATAAAATTGGTTTCATTTCTAATAGGATGTTTGATGAGAAGTTTTTTAACTATTTAATTTCACTTTGAGTTGTTTTGAGAATAACAAATTGTTTTTCATTATTGATCTTACAATAGTTATTTGTTTAACCAATTTCCATGTAATTGCACCACCCACAAATATAAACACATCTCTTTATGTCATGTGAATTAATGGTTGAGTTTGGATCATTATACCATTTTAATACAAGAAGAGATTCACCATTTAATGACATCATCCATATCAGCTCTTAAATATTACTCTTAAATATTTTAGTTATCAAAATTTTGATTTTCTGAATCACATTCTTTGTTTAAATAAATTATTGAATTAGGAGTGATTAGGTCCAAATAATACTATGTGATTTAGTTAAAAGTAATAATATATTTAAAATATACTTAATGTTTAGTCAATAATAATTATAGTTTAAATAATACTCAATTTAATGAGTAAGGATTACATTTTCAAAGAATAGATTCAAATAATATCCTATATTAAACCAATAATAGCCAAAATCAAAAAATATTTTTTTTCTTTCTTACCATATTAGTTTACTAATAAAATTTCGTTATATTAATACAAAACATGTATAGTTTGAATTTTTAAATAAACTAATATAAATTTGTCCTATATAAATCTATCTTTACCTTTATTTTTTTTAATAGTATATCGTTGACTAACAACTAATAAAAGAAAGTTTAGTTTCGCTAAAATACCTTACAAAAAATTTTCTTTATAATATATTTATGAATTTGTAATTACGTATAACAATCTTTACTAAATATCATGTATATTCTAACCACTCTTACATGACGATCTTCGTTAAGTTATAAAACTTCATTTAATATTTTCTATCAAATCTTAATTTGAAAAAATTTTCAAAATTTTTAAATATACAATTCAATTCCACCTTTCGATATGTTTTATTATTTTCACATTTTATTAATTTATAATTGAAACTTTTGATTAATTACTTAAAAGATAATAAATATATTTCAATTAAAGCCGATTAATATCAAATATTTTTTTTTATCTTTTATCCTTCATACAAAGACTTACGAAAATTATTTATTAAAATGTTTTATAAATCACTTAGACAAGAGTGATTGGTCTATTTTTGATAACTACAAAATTATTTTAAATTCTGTTCACAACCTCTAGATTTAATAGTATATCTTTTCAATCATGGTTATTGAAATGTGCGTGTATATATACATATATATATATATATATAATTTAATTATTTAATCTAAAATTTTAAAAAATAGTGTTTATATCAATGGATATAATTATTTTTATCTAAATAATAATAATTTCAAATTACTATAGGAAACTAAATATAGAAATATATTCATTAATATAATTTAAATTAAAATCTTTTAAATTTACCGTTCAAGGATTTATTAAATTAACAGCCATATCATTTTAATTTTCATAAACTTTTGATAATGATTATTATTATATTTCTATAAACTAAAATTTAAATATTAAGATGGCTAGTTTTCAAAATAATTTTAAAATACTAAAAAAAATCTGAAAATACGTGTAAAATTAATAATAATAAAAAATTTATTAATTTATTGAAAATAAAATATTAAATTAATATTAAAAATAATATAAGAGATGTTTTAAATTAATAATAGTAAATTGACTAACTTATTCATTTTTAATTAAATTTAAAATTATCATTAACTTTTAAAATCAATATTCTACATTTATTAATTTATATCAACAAATTTAAATTAATAATATTAATTAATGAGAATAAGTTATAAGTTTTATTTTAATTAATAATTCTTTAATTTATTCATAATTGTTAATAATATAATAAATTACTATAAAAAATTTAGATTTATTTTTAAAAACGTTTTCTAACCAACCATCATAAAAAAATAAACTCAGAATTTGGTCCTAAAAATTGGTAATTACAGTCGTAAACATTTGATCATGATAAGTTGTTTTGGAGAAGGATTTACAGGGGAAAAGATTCGGCCAAACCCCACCCTACCTGTCGTAACGTGACTGTGTTTTCTTCTTCCTTTGTATCTTCTGCCCATCAATTTCAAGTTACATTAATGGAACAAAAACTGTCTTCCAGTCTGGAGTTTTACAAATAAAAAGATATTATTCGAAAAAAGAAACTGTACAAAAATATCTCTTTTATCAGAATTTTTATAAGAAAATTAATTGTTGATAAAATCAACTAGTAATTTTTTCTATTATAAAGTGTCAGTGTTTTTAATTTTTTAATTACCCTTTTCAAAATTTAAGATAGATAGTAAATACTTTCTTATGATCCCTTTTTATTTTTCATTATTATTATTATTATTATATGTAATATATCTATATATTTATTACATATTTATGGTGATGTGAAAGTTAGAAAAATAAAAAATATTATAAATATTTATTAAAATAGTCTTTATTACATTTTTTTAATTTTTCTAAAAAATCTTAAATCAGTATTTAAAAAAAGGAAACCAGATAATTTTACATGTATAAAAAATTGAATGCAACTCACACCTGACGACAAAAGAAAGACACTGGTCCAATAGCGATAGCATATTTTCCACGTTATCTTATCGTTCTCTTCACTTCGTTTTCCACTCTTCTACGTCTCACTCCCTCACTCGTTACTTCGTACTTCCATCCAAATGGCCCAAAACGGCGATAATGAGGCCCAAAGCCCAGAAACGTCCGAGCCCATCGAAGCCCGCCCCGCGGGCGGAACAGAGTTTAGCTGGTGCAAGGCCGTTCCCATCGGCACGGGCGTCACCGTGCTCAGCCTCCTCCTCTCGAAGCCACCCGAAATCGCTACTCTCGAAAATGCCCTCCACAATCTCCAAAATTCCCACCCTATCCTCCGCTCCAAGATCCACCACGACCCCTCCACCAACACCTTCCACTTCCTCACCCCTGCCTCATCCAACGTCCAAGTCCAACACTATGATCTCGCTTCAACGGCCCACATCGTCCAGGCCCAGTCCAACGGTCACGATAACCCCTTCGACACGCTCATCGAGAACCAGCTGAACGACGACACTTGGTGCGATTACGCGGCACGCGACCTCGACGTGCTCCATGCCTCCGCCTATACCCTTGCCCACGACCGTTTCGCCGTGATCCTCCGCCTCCACACTGCCACATGCGACCGCGCCGCCGCGGATGCTCTGCTCAGGGAGCTCATGCAGCTATTCTCCGGCGCCGGGACCGGCGAGATTGGGGAGCGGAAAGTGGGTTCGGCAATAGAGGATCTGATACCCGAGGGGAAGATGCACAAGCCTTTCTGGGCGCGTGGGTTGGACGTGCTTGGGTACTCGGTTAACGCGCTGAGGTTCTCGAATTTGAACTTCGTGGACGCCGCTTCGCGTCGAAGATCGAGGATCGTGAGGTTGCAACTGAATGCAGACGAAACCAAGAACGTTCTAGCGGTGAGTTACCAACTCAACCCTCCTTCTTTTTGTTTTCTATTATATTATTCTGATTGGTGTGAAATCCTAATCAGTGTCCTATTTTTTAAAAGAAAATGAGATTTTTTTTATTGAAATGTATAAAAGTGTTTTCTTTTATGGTTTTTAACGTGTTTTTATACAATTTTTAATAATTCATTACTCCGGAAGAACAACCATTTTCATTTAGTTGAGTTATATATCTGAATAGTTAATTAGAGTAAAGTATTTTCACCTCTTCAAAGATTTTTCTGATGATAAATGATGTTTCATTCTTCTTTTTTATTCTATTGGAAAAAATATCGCACTTACTTCTCTTATAAATTAGTTTAAATTATATTAACTTTCTCAGATCTTAAAAAAGGACTGATTTTATACTAGTTGAAAATTTTCTGAATATAATTAATTATTATTTATAATAGTATATGTAGAACTTTTTTTATAAATATAGAATTTATTTAATTAACACGACAAGAATTTTATTTATTCAGTTAGTATAATATTTTTTTATTCTCTTAATTTTCTAATTAATCAACATTAAAAAGTATTACTATCTATATTTTGAGTTAATTTTTAAATATACATTCAATAACAAAATATTATTGTCCTTTGTTGAATTTTTTCACTACCAGAAGAAGTGGCCATTTAAGTTTACTTGTATAAACATGCACTATAAAAATAACATCCTTTTACATAAAAATAATTTACTCAATCTTTAAACAACCCATAACCAATAGCAACAAGAAAAATGCCTATTAATAGATACAAGAAATATTGAATTAAATTTGATGACGTAAGGTTGTGAAATTAGATATCATGTTGCCCTAACTTTTATTTTCGAAATTGGTCATATCTATATGTTAGTGTCACTTCTTATCTTTATCGCAAGCTTCGAAAATTTTGGTTCCCTCGAAAGTGACTCATCATTGTTAGGTATATATATGACGTATCTGTATTTCCACAATAGTACTCAGAAAATGACCAATTTTGAAGCTCATAAGTTGTGTGATAACACTTGGTATGGTTCCTGGAGTCGGGTGTAAGAACGATTGAGAATGGGGATAAGTCATGGGATACAAAATTATGTGTAGGTGATTACTGCCACGACCAAGTACGACAACACCCAATTGCAGCATACAAATTGACTACACTCGTAAGATAACAAGTCCGACTCTTGCATTCAGTTCGTGGCTCATTATGTGTCTACTTCATTATCATTACGTTGTTAAACGTAAGAAACTAACAATTCATATAGCCCGAAATAGACTTCAACCCACCAAGATAATTTTGCTGGTAAATGTATGGCGCTATTTAACTGGGCTTATGAGCTCTCGCTGACACTATCTTTTCAACTGTTAAAAAGAAATTAATCTTGACTATTGCAACTCTATTTCTAAGCCTGGATTACCTCCTTTCTTAAAGGGGAAGGAGGTATTATCCATGTTATTTCAAGAAAGAAAAACTTAATTGACGCATTATACCGAAGTCTTTAGTAAAAGGTCAAAGCTATTAGGAAGTAAGCGCCTTTACTATGAAGGAGGGGTGTCTGCTTAAATCTCAGAGGTTACGACTTGTTTTTATTGAAAAACAGAGTATTTCTGGAAGTGAAATCTTTGTATCCAACTATGAATTACGAGAAGATGAGTTCTAAAAGGAGTCATCTAAGTTCGGAAGGGAAATCTATCTATAAAAGAGTAAAAATTAAAAGGTGATAAAAATATTATAAAACGCGAGTAGTAGTATGAAATAATACTCTTTTGGTAGAGGTGTTATTATATGGCTTCAAATAGTCATTATTCATATGATAAAAAATAAATAACTTTTTTTGAGTATTTGTTAAGATTTATATTTCATTAGAGATAAAATAGATAAAATATTAAATAATGTCGTGTATTTTAACTTAAACGAAAAAATAGTTCTACATCAATTAGGAATTAAAGTTGAGGTCAACCATAATTTAGATGCATTTTTCTTTTTTCTTTAACTCAGGTTAACAATAATTTAAATACATTTTTTTTCTTAACCTGGATCTTTTAAACATAAAACCATTCCCTCGAATATGATATGTTATTCACTCCGGATAATATAATTCGGGAGAAAATTGTATTAGTCTTTTTGCCTAATAAAAATTTTACCTTTTTTAATTAACATCCATTCATTCAAGGCGTCGCAGTCTGATTGTTGTGAAGTGAGATCCTACTCTAGTCTACTCATTTTTTGCTTCTGATTAATTGGATGGATTAAGTTAACTGTGAAAAATCATGCAGGGATGCAAGTCAAGAGGGATTAAACTTTGTGGGGCACTTGCAGCAGCGGGAATGATGGCAGCATGGACCTCTAAGTGCCTTCCTAATTATCAAAGAGAAAAGTATGCTGTAGTAACACTTGTTGATTGCCGCCCACTTCTTGATCCTGTCCTTCCCAGCAACCATGCTGGTAAGCCATATTTTCTAGTAATTACTTGTTTCCTTAGTTATCCTGCTGCTAGTACTTTGACATCATGCCCAACTGATGCTTTATATATGCACGCCCTCTTTTTTGTCAGCCTGTGTCCTATTTGTAAATTGGAAAGATTATTGTTTCTTTTATTAGTAATAATATAAAGATTATTAAGTGAAACTGCAAGACCTTATTAAGTTCACAATTATTTGAGTGGGTTACCAAGTGACAGCTGCAACAGAAATATCAAACCTTCTCAGTGTTCCATGTATCTTGAATTCTTTTATGTTATTTTATTAGAGTGGTAAAAGCATTTCTTGGATGGAGAGGAAGGGAAGGCTGCTCCTTTTACTATTGAAATCAAACTTTTCCTATCATTTCTTACAGGCCTAGTTAATTAATTAGTCATGTTAGGGATATGATATAAAACTATTCATGCGTCTCAGTCTAAGCTTTTGAGATAGTTCATTCATGACAAATTAGATAATTTCCTGATGCTTCTTCTATTGAAACATGAAAGCTACGATTTGGGTACCTCCAAGGCACTGGACTTTAAAATTCTATGAAATTATTAATAATCCGAGCGGATGAAGGAATTTTATACAGTTTTTAATTTCTTGGTATAATTTTAACATTCTGCTGTCAATGCTTCCCATTGTTTGATTCAGGATTTTACCATTCTGCCATCCTGAACACACATGACGTGTGTGAAGAAACCCTATGGGAGTTGGCAAAGAGATGCTATAGCTCCTTTGTAAATGCTATGAACTGCAACAAGCATTTCTCAGACATGTCTGACCTGAACTACCTCATGTGCAAGGCTATTGACAACCCCGGTTTGACACCCTCATCGTCACTTAGAACTGCCTTGATCTCTGTGTTCGAAGATGCTGTCTTTGTTGACTCGGCTGAAATGCATGGGGAGATTGGATTGGAAGACTATGTGGGATGTGCTTCTGCTCATGGTGTTGGCCCATCCTTAGCCTTATTTGATACCATAAGGAATGGAGAGTTGGATTGTGCTTGTGTATATCCATGGCCCCTTCATTCAACAGAGCAGATTCAGGGACTAGTCGATCATATGAAGAGAATACTTGTGGAAGGATGTAGCAGTGAAAATGAACAAATTGAACCATAAGCCAATTCTGAGGCTAAGCAAATGTGTATAATTTCATGATCAAACTCAAACTTCGTTTCCGCTTATATTTGAGTTGGTTTGATTCTCCTTGGCCTTTGAATTTACCAGGCCAGGTATTTTAAAATAAAGGAAGAAATATATATTATAATTCTCAATGAAGGATTCAAGACACATGCAAGCGTTGCCATACGATTGTTAAATAGCCTTTAAAATCCAGAGATTTCTTTTTTTCTTTTTTAGGTTATTGGTTTATTTTATTCTCAATTTTCGACAATATTATGACCCAATTAAGTTAGAATGAAGTTTCTTGTAGTAGGGTTTGGTAAATTTAAAAACTAAATATAATAATAAAATCATAAATAATAATTATAATAATAAAAATAATTCCTTTATCTATTTTCAAGACCATCCGTAAGTCAAATTTATGATATTAATGAACTTATTCATCATGTAACAGACTACATATAAATTGACAAACAACCTTCACAAACTAACGTATTGGTTTCCTTTCATCCGAGGAAGATGTAAAACATCACATCCAACTCATCCAAGATCAAAGTTATGGCAGAGGAGAGACTATTACAGCATCTTTGTCCATATGCCCAAAAATGGAAAAATTGCAACAAGCAACCGAAACAGCAGAGGTGTGTCACTTTTTCTTTCTCTCCTACTCAATCTACCACCGTCTACAGGAATGGTTGGTGATCCATCCATGGCATAGGAAGACTTTTTCACGGGTCTTGACCTCTCCAAGTCATCCCATCCACCAAAACTCCCTGCTGCTTCTTGGCTGCCCTCATCAACTGAACCATTATCTTCAACAACCCATGATTGGTACCCCTTTTGGGTTTTCTGGTTTTCTACTGGTTCCTCCTCAACTCTGGTGTTTTTACCACGGCGAGCTTTCCTCCTCATCCTGTACTTGCGTTTTGGTTTGCTCTCGGACGGTCTCCATAATTTCTCAAATGCTAATGCAAGTGCTGACTGACCAAGGGGAAGAGCTAATGCCATAAGGAAAGCTTTAGGGCCACTAGATAGCAACCACGATGCAAGGATCACCGGTAGAGTCCAACCATAGGATTTGAAAATCTGCATTCAAAGAAAAATTGTAACACCTCATGCGAACAAAAATATTTCAATCCATATGTAGAGACAAGTAAGATGTTGTAAGCTTATGTAATGAAAATAACAACAGCAACAACAAAAGTCTCTTAACCCACTACGTGATGAAAATTCTCACTGCTTAATAGTTAAGCAGTCAGAATTTTCATGACAAAACAATGATGGATAATATATTCATAAACAGAATAAATTACAAATACATAAGTGATATGTAACTAGCAATTACTTTTGAAAGCTTTGCAATCTTTCAATGCATGGATAATTAGAAAGAGTTGTGGATATATAATTTTATGGTGATAGTGCTAGGATATAGAATATAAATAGAAGGCTACTAGGGTAAAGGGGAAGAGAGTGTCTTCCTCTTTTTGTAAAAGGGGAAACTCTTGGGGAAGAGTGTCTTCCTCTTTGTGGTTTTTTTCATCCATTTCAAATATATTTTATCTCCCACTCTCAACTGTTGGTTCCTAACCAAAAGTCAGAGCAACATCCATATAGTGACTTAAAGAAGAGAATAACAATTAAGGAAAATGAGAATGAGAGGAAACAAGATACTGATTTTGAGAAAATGCCAATAAATATCCTTCAGTTTTTGATTAAGATTGACAGTGCGGCCGGTGGTAAAAATGCAACAAGAAATGTCTAGAAAACCAAGCATTATGAAACAGTGATCTCTCTCTACTCTAGGATGGTTTCAAGATTTAATGGCACGAACAATTATTACTATGCAAGGCTTGAATCATCTTTTAATTTTTTGTTTAAGTTTGGAACCAAAAGCACTAGAAAAAATATTAATTTGAATTCCGAAACATAGTCTTAAAAAAAGCAAAAGAAATATGAAGGTATAAAAGTGCAAAACAAATGTTCTAAAACTTAGATGCCGTTAGAATAGGTCATCTTAATTGGACTTCACTGAAAAGCTGTTATGTGCTTTGTGCTGCTGTACCTAGTTTCTAGTTTTGACCTTCCTCATTTTTTTGTCTTTCCTCTAATTCATTGCATCTAAACTTCCAATGTCATTATAAATGAGAATCTAAGAGAGAGGAAAAAAGCTCTCAAATGCTTTCTCTATTCTTTTGTATTTTTCTCAAGTGATGCAATATTAATTGTTGATTCATTTTATTTTGGCAAATTACCTCACTAAATTGTGGTCGCCTTAATCTGTTATCAAGTGTTCTCTTATTAGTTTTTAGTCCTACATGACTTAAGTAGACTCTAGTCTTTGAAATGTGCTTTATCCTTGTCATAATCTAGTTTTGTCACATATTTCTTCCAATTGGTTTAGCTTATTATTGCTTGATACCTTTTTAGTTAGTCTTTAAAATTGTCAAGTTTTGTCTTGGAACTTTTGTTCTCTTAAGTCTCTTGGTAGAATTGTTTCTCTTTCACTTGACACCTTAGTTCAAGAAAATTTGATACTAAACTCTTTATGCACTGGTTCAATCACTCAAGAGGTGACCTCAACAAAGAATCCATTGAAAATCAGTTGACTGCCAATTTTACAAACAACTACTATTTTGCTCTAAATTAGAGATAGAAAAATGTACTCATTATCAAAATATGTCATACCTCATGTAGTAGAATATTTTTCAAATAGAAATATATGAATGTGAGGAACGGTTTCTTCCTATGGCACTCAACTAAAAGCTATATTTCCATTACATTGGTTACAAGTGTGAAATTTTGATAGCAATATGAGCAAAATTGTTAGCATTAAGCATTAAGAAAGCTATGAATAGTAGAGAAAAAATTGAATACAAATTTTCCTCTCCGGATTTCAAAGGCCTTAGATCTCTCCCCAAACCAATCTCTTACTCAACAGAATGCCCTAATCTTCTCCCACTATCTCTTTATAGCCTGTCTGTCAAAATCTGTTAGATGTTTAATTAACAGTCACTAACTCGAGCTCTCGCTCCCTCACCAACATATTTCACAATCCAGCCTATGGGCCCAAGTTTCTAACAAAATATATTACATAAAGCATCAACAGAACCCATGGTTACAAGAAATTCAGGTTAAGGATTAAGGCAATACTTGAGGTTTGTCTGACAATAAAATCAAATTATATGTATTAAAGTATGTCATCCCTAACCGATATGGATTTTGCCATATGACACACTGCGTTCTTATGTCAGTTCCATGTATTAAAACAGCACACTAGAAAATATGGGTGACAAAAGGTCCAGAGCCAAAATGTATATGCTTTTATACAAAAGAGTCCCCCTGCTCCCTTTCTTTCTTGTAGTAAGAGAAAGCTATACTAACAGAGAATATGCAAATTATACCACTTTACAAGCTAATCACAGTCATGGCAGCATATGGCAAATCATTAAGACAGTAGTATCTTTAACACATATTTTCACACTTCGACAGTTATCTAACTACAAATCCGAGTCCTGATTTCATCATGAATGGCAAGGAAACAAGAAAGAAATTCAAAGTTCTTTATAACAGAGTATGTAGTAACTGATTTAGAGCAAGGGATGTTGCTGTAGTCTAAACTCTAAAGTAGAATAAGCCTCCAAGCTAAAAAGAACATTGGCAGAAAAACTTGCATTCATCTTATCCTATAAAGTCTAGTACGGAGACTAATTAGATGCAAAATTTTGTCATATCTACTCAATCAACTCCTTGGAGTTTCTATAATGGATTATAGAGTTTAATTTACACGTACTATCAATATAATTTTTTTACATGAATATCTGATGAAATTCATCATTGCCACATCATAATAAATGAATACGATGATGTAATAAAATGATAAAAAATCTATTGCAGGTCCTTTTATACACGATGCATACATATCAGATCTAGAGCATAAAATGTATTGACTTATGCAACACTCAACTAATCTTAAAATTGTAAGACACAACAAGGTAACAATTTACTCATTTTATTAATACACTTCCATCTATATCCAAAAATTCTAAAAAGAGATCATTCTCTAAACAAAAATATTACTAAAAAAATGTCTACTTTCCTTCTAAACTACTTATATCTTCGACATAAAAATAATTTTCACTGCATTTTTCTCTGATTTGCCATAAAAAAAAAAAATCTTCTTTCAATTCTTTAACCACCTTTGCAAGACCCAAAATAAAAAACCAAACACGGACTTGACACGGAAACAATAGAGAGAGAGAGAGAGAGAGAGAGAGAGAGAGAGAGAGAGAAAGAGCTTCACCTGCAGAAACCAGACACCATCAATGGCTTCTTCCAAAATCCCACTAGAAGTATATTCTTCTTCATCTTCCACGAATTCTCTTTCCTCGTCAGACCACCAGCGTCTCTTCCTCCCATACCCTTGTTCTTGTTCTTCCCGTTCCTTGCCTCTGGGGCCGCTGGAGGTGAAATTTCGGGGTCGAAAGGATTCGGCGTTGGAATCCCAACGTGGGAAGTTGTTGGAGGAGCAGGAGACGAGAGAAGGGGAAAAGGGTGTAGCCTGAAGAAAGGGTCGGCATGAGGAAGATGGTTGCGAAGGTGGAATAGGCTGACCCAGAAATTTGGAAGTGTGCGAGTAGCACTGCTGAAGATGGGTCTCCATTCGACACCGCACCTCTTCATTATCTTTCTCCGTTTATTTCTAAAAATTATAAAATGTCCCAAACTTGTCGTAAAAAAATGCTTAAATATAATTTATTATTTAAAATTAAGATAAACTATTATGTTTATATGATAGAGCATATGTTATATATAATAAAATTATATTTCAATTCACCTATAATTATCAATCTATTTCTTATATTTTACAAAAGTCTCAAGTTTTTTTTTCCAGAATATCATATTTCTTCTTATAATCTTAACGGTGAAATTTCATTTGATTAGTTAAAAGTATTATATAAGTTTTAACAATTTCTTCCAAATTAAGTTTTGAGATCTCAATTTTTATTAAACACATTTAGCTGTTTCGCTGATGCATGTCCACATAAGGAAATAATATTAGTTATTCCTATTATTTTTGCATTTACTTACACAAGTTTTTCAAAATTAAATTGTTAAGATTTTATTTGGGTTCTGCTGCCACAAGATAGATTAAATAATACTACAATAATTTCAATTCAAAATAACTTTTAAAGAATCTTAATCATGAAAAAAAAATTATCGATGAATCTGCCCTAAATATAAAAAACAAAATTATTTCAGATGAATTTTAGGGACACTTGTTTTTCGGTCGAGGGCACTAAAAATCTCAGGACATGCAATCTTGAATTGTTTCTTTTATTGTGACTAATTCGTGTTTTTGTACACCTTCAAAGAGAAGGGGTCCGATTGGAGAACACTGTAACAATCAAAGAAATATTTCCATTGGATTATCAGTACGCTTGCCCCGAACAAGTCATGTAAAGGGCGCTTCTTCCTGCACCTCTATGCCTTTCTTTCTGCACCTCCATATTTTTCGAAAATATTAAAATAACTTTTTAGAATTTATATTTTACATTTCCCAATCTAAAATATAAAAAAAAATTGTATCTAGAATTTCACGGTCTGAAATAAAAAAAAAAATATTATATTCTAGATGGTGTAGTTGTGAATATAACTTTTTATATTTTGGATACAAGAGAATATGGAGGTGCAACAAGAATTGTCCCCTATAAAAGGTACCCAATGAATTCACATAAATCCACAATCTCATTTATTTAGGTTTTGGTAGCCCTTGGGAGACTAAATTCAAAAAAAGAGCACATAATACACGTGTAAATTCAATGCAGGTACATTATTTGATTGTTTCCAAATCTAGGAGACACTGCAAGATTTCCATTGAAAACATCCAATTGACTAATTGAACACGCACAATTCTTGCCACTGATTACTGAGGTCACTTTTGCCAGTTGTAAAAGCAAGGGACATGTTTGATTTCTGAAATTCTATAAGCTTCGGATCCACTAAAATATTGAATTATTGATAGATAGTTCACTATCATACGTACGGACAAAAACCAATTTACAAGTCAGAACAATCGTACTAGGAAATTGTTTGCGGAAAAATAGGTTCAATTGAAGACCTGTGTTCTTCAAAATCTGGCTAGAACATCCAACAATAAGGTCACAGTTCTGATACATTATGAATAACCACAGAAATAGAAAGAAATTAACACATGGCAGATGATCAGTTTTCTGCACTTTTAAGCAAAATCTTCAAAAAGCTTTCCTAAGTCAAACTTGCCATTGTTGCATTCAATCGCATTCACCACCTCTCGAAATGTTGAAGCACTGCATGGAACCACTAGGCCATTCCTCTGAGCAAAGCCAAATTCATCGTAGGCCTTCTCCAGCAGCATTTTGAAAAGAGGGTGGGAAAGGTAGCTGGTTGGGACCACATTTCTCTGGCGCTCCTCACCAACGTAAAGTGCTAGAAAACCAGTTGGGGTTACGCTAGAGGGTGATTCCTTCTCCTCCTCATACCCCTTTAGCAAACATTCTTGGTAGGGAGTGTCAGACTCAGCTCCACCAACAGCCTTCACTTTCCTTGCCAGTTTCTTCAAAGATACCATCTTTTTCCCTAGCATTTTTGCTTCAGCCTAAACTTAACATCAAAGGGTATCTTCTGTGGCAAACACTGAAGCAAAATTAAGCACCGAAAAAGGGTTTTTGAGACTGTGGAAGAGGATTTAGATTTGGGAAGCAAATGAGGTGATGGTGAGAGACAAGGGAGAGTACAAGGGGGGATGTTGTCCTTTTGAAAGTCCAATTTTCCATGTTTGAATAATGATGTTTTTTAGTGTGAAAAATATTGTCAAGTCTTTCAAGTGGCAGTTGGCTGAAGCCTGCTGACTTAATAATAGTTAAATTAAGAGACTAAATTAGATAACTTGGTATGGTTATAAAATATGAAAAAGGACAGCAACAATGTGTGGCACACTACTACTAAAGTTTAGTATCATGGCAGCATGATAACACCATTGGTGAGTCTTACGTCTGCATTTTGGTGGTTGTGAATTATTTGGTAGCAAATGCATACCTGTCATTGAAGTGGAGCATAACCATGGCTTGCTCCAGGATAAAAAAATCTATTCAAAAAGGGTGGCTTCTGTGATTAAACATTTGATATTGTTCATTAGAAATGATAAGACCACACTAATCCCGTGGGCGTGGTTATTAGTGGCCCACTTAGGAGTCGTGGCTACAACCTCCAAATGGATTATGGTTTAATTTTGGCTTCTTATGTTATCCTATAAGAAACTATCAAATGAAATCTCAAGTTAGAGAAAGCCACAAAAATTTTGAGCCACGAAATAGCATAGTTAATGTTTCTACTACTGAATCGTGCTTTTAAAAGCTGTATCAAATCTTATATCTTTATTTTTTACCACTCTTTTGTTAGATATGAAATAGTATAATTTCAGTGAGATTTCATTTTAGAATAAATCATCTCAAAAGTGGTGTCATCTGAATCAACGATTTTGGATCTAATATCTACATCTCAGCCGAAAACTCTTAAAATTTGATTTTTGTTTCTGTCAGTATTTCTGTCTCTTTGAAGAGACGATACATCTACTTGTGTTATCCATTTAATGATCAATAATAAAGAAAATAATATTAATGATTTTGATATTTTAGTGTGATAAAATTGTATAAAAATATAAGAAAGAGTTGGTTGATTATCAACAATTAATCATTTAGAAAAAAATGGTAAGAATTTTGGAAATTTAAAATGAGGTTTTGATATATGAGGTATGAATATACCGAGAATGAATATATGAAGGTAAACTTTGAGTTTCAACAAAATAAAAATGTCAAAGGAGAAGGTACTAAAAGTTAAAGAGTAATTAATTCAAAATAAATAGAGAGGGAAGTCACAAAGAGAGTCATCATTTCCCTCAAAAGAATAAACCACACTCATGGCTACGTTGCACCCCTATGAAGGATCATGGACTCACAGTTATATGTTGCGGTTCTACAAAGAACATGGATGAGGAAAAACATGTGTTCACACATTGAAAATGAGTAACTATCGAAAAGATGTATAAAGTAGGGAGATGGTCTATAAAAGATTGGGATACATTGGTGTTAACTTTGAGCTTCTTTTTTTATTTCATTTGTTTTGCAACTCCAGTATTTGAACCTCGATCTTCTCCCTCTTGGATAAATTCTTCATATAAGAATTATCAATATATTTTCTTTGCTCTGGAGTCTTTCTTCGTCCGGGTTCAGAGTATTAATCTTTGAATTTAGGGAAGTTCTTTTTTTTCATTTTTTCTTTTTCGGTGGTAGACTTTAGTTTCCTCAAAGACTTGGCTGGATTAGGAAACAAATTGTCAAACTTCTTGATCGAACAGAAAAGGAAGTAACTAAGAAGGAACCGAAGAGTTTTGTTTCCGCATGTATTTGGATTTCCTTCTTACCTCATGGTGTCTCGAGAATGAGCTTCAAGACAATATGTTAGCTTTATAAATGAGATAAATTGAACACGGACCTTAAAATGTTTTGAAAAACTTTTATGAGACTTCTTTCCGTGAGCTCTTTGAATAGGACTTTGAAAGAATTTCGGAGATTTCTTTCTATTAGCTTTTTTTTTTTAAAAGAAGAAGATCTTTTCTATTGGTTTCGACATTTATAAGTTGAAGATCTCGTATCAATTAAAAATAAAGTCTTTTAATAGTTTATAAGTAAGTACATATCTCATTTTATAAATTAGTTTTATAAGATTGGTTAGGTTTAGGTTATTAGACATATCGGATCATCGTATACCTATTACTTTATTCTTAAATATATAGTCTATAACAACATCTTTAATAAAAGTTTGATTTTAAAAAAGCATGTAAAAGAAATTCATTAGAATCTTTGTTAAAAAAATAATATGAGGTTAAGTTAAATCAAGAGGAGGTGAATTGATTTTAGAAAACCCTTTCCTTACAAGCCAATTTGTAAGATTGAGTTAGGCTTAAAGTCCACTTCTAATATCTTCAAGTATTTTGAAAATTATTTCAATTTGATAACTAAATGTAATTGATTTAGGAATCAAGATTTATAAAGATTGACAATCAACAAGATAAAGACAACAAAAGAAGAGAAAGATCACACAAGAAAGTTATGCTAGTTTAGATTACCAATAATCCTACATCCAATCTCAGTTATTCAACCTTGGAATTCACTATCTTTATATGTTTATACAAGCTCTCACAACAACTGGTTTAGACATATTTAATATATTATCTTAAGTTGATAATTGATTTTTCTCAATAAAATTTGAAAAAAGTTAAAATACTTTTTATTTTAATTGATTATTACATGAATTAATCAATTATTTTAGCTTTTCATTTATTGTAGAAAACAAAGTTAATCAATATTCAAGAATTTAATTTGCTCTATGTGTTAATCGGTTAACAAAACAAATAATTGATTATCATGTTCTAAAACATCTTTAAGAACGATTTAATCGATTATTTAAAACCTTAATCGATTAACACAATCATAATCCTTTTTCACATGACTTTAGCTTTTCAAAACAATTTTCTATTTATTAATTTAAGATCGGTTGTGTGTCAAACCGAAAAGTTTGAGAATATCTTGTGCAAAAGACTCTCAAACATATACAATAAAAGTTATAACACTCAATACATCTTCAATATTAATATTTTCAAACATCATCATTAGAACGTCTTTTCTTGAGGCTTAACATTACTAAGTTCAACAATTACTACAACGAATTAAGAAAGAAAAGGTAAAAAGAAAGAACTTACAGTACAATTTCAAGACTTTAGAAGAAGATACATGAGGACAATGTATAAGAAGTTGAAAAAAGAAATTAAAAACATATCTCTTAACATTTTTTGTAATCTTTTTATAAATAAAAATATATAAATATAGTTTTTTTATTTATAATAGAAATTCAAGACAGATAATTCAGATGCAAGGTTAACACTCAAAAATAAGAAACTTGATTAGGAAATTGTGAGCACTAACCAAACAAGACCTAACATTTTCATATTTCTTGTAATAGTGTTGTTTGAAAAAGTATATGCGCCAACCAAATAAATATTAACTCTTTATTCTTTAAGCTAGCTTATAAAAGCATGTATGCACCTCTTTGACAACATAACTTGCAATTTTGAATGAAAATGTTAGTAACTTTTCTCTCTATCGTGAGTTCATTAAGATGTTAATTCTTCATTTCTAGAATCTTGAATTTTTCTAAATTCATGTGATGATTTTCCTTTTATACTTATGAGAATAATGTGTTCTTCTCTTTCTATCTCTTTCATTTTTGTTTCTTCTTCTTTCTTTATTCAATCAAACATTCATACATGAATAATTGCTTGATTAATCTCATGTTCAGTAGAGAGATTCTAAGAGTTTGTTTTGTTCATTTCTTTTCTTTTTCTAACTATCCCTTCATTTGTTAACATTTTCATGATGATTTCATGAGTTTCATTTACTTTCTTACATTGGTTTGATTTGTTATTATTTCCTATTACTTGTTTCACAAAGTTCCACTTCTAATGGGATTAAAATCATATAAATATCTTGTATTTGTGTTTGTTTGTACTGGTTGAAAATTTGATTCTAAATAAGAACATCATGGGTTACAAATATTTATAGTCATGTTTGATGGATCAAAATCCCAGTTTACAAGGTTGAAACCTTATCACTATGTCTAATTGTTAACAAAATAACTCTAAGATGCATTTAATCTTTTACCTAAAACAATAAATATTACATTAATCTTATCTTTCTTTTGATATATTGGTAAAATAAATAATCCATTTTTTATCACTCCAGTGCCTTCCATTTTTTTAGGTGTTTTTATTCTTGATACAATAAAATAAGATGTAGGTAGTAGGTGGAGGAGGCATAGTAGGACATGCCTATAAGATGTACGTAGTAGGGCATGCCTTTTGATGATCTTGATCATGAGAAATTTTTCACATCATAACTTGGGCATACAAACTTGTACAATCTGGCTTTAAAGACATTCCTTCAAAAATAATGAACAAAGTAAATTTTGTATCTATAAATGGAGGTTTTGCATGTAGAAGAAGTTGTGAAATTGAGTTGGGTAAGAAGTGTAGAGATAACTAGAAAGTTGAGAAGGTAGGTTGTGTTTGTGGCATGCATGTGGATGGAAGAGAATGGGTTGAAATTTAACAGTTTGACAGTGCGCATGGAGGTTGGTTAATGGCAAAGATAGTTGATGTGTTGTAGTGGTGGCAGTGTCACAGAGCACCATCTCTCCCACTTTCACTTCAACTACTACCTCTGTGTCATCTTTCTCAACCTTTTTACCTTTACCATTCATGCATCCATGTCAAACATGCAGAACCAACATAAAACAAATTTTAAATTAATTTCCCTATAAATTCCTTTAATTATGAATGAAACTTTCTTCTTATAAAGTTAGATTGACCTGTGCGAAAGTGTTTCTTAAATTACTTTTAAATAGTTTAGTTTAGAAGTTTATAATCTATAAACTACTAGTTACATCAACTACTTTGTAGCTTTTAGTTGTTGGTTAATAATTTTTTCGACAAATACTAAACATTATGTAATAATTAACCACCTCCACAAAATTGAAAATAGATAATAATAAATAAAAAATTAAAAATAATAAAGAAATATATTATAATAAAAGGCACAATAATAAAAAAATTATATTACTTACAAGCTAAAAGAGAGCTAAAATATACGTTAAACATGAAAAAAAAAAACTATTTTGAAATACCTTACCAAAACTTATAAGTCAATAAAATAAATCAATAACTAATTTATTGATCTTATAAAATACACTCATAAGTTAAAAAAAATTATTAACTCTGAACCAGCTTATATAATAAGCTAGTTTTGTCGAATATATCCATTATAAAGTTATACTGTTTGCTAAGTAAATTAATTTTTTTAATCATTTTTATTTTACTAATAAATTTTATATGACCATGATAAAAATATAGGAAGAAAGGATTACATTGATAAATCTTTTCATAAATTATTCATAATATATATATATATATACACATATATAATAATAATAATAATAATAATAATATTAATAACAACAACTTTGTATCTTTTTATAAGCATAAAAAAAAAGAGTCATACATCTATAATAATTATGATCTTACAATATTGACTTGTGCTTTTAAAAAGCTATATATAATAGATTAAAAAAACAAATTTATTTAAATATTACCTTATTTGTGTTGGTTTTTCCAAACTTGGTTGACACAATAAGTTGGTTTGTAAGGCTGTTTCATCCCCTGAATGACACTGACGGAGTCACGTAGATGGACATAGAGATGCATAAGGAATGCTTAAATTCCTCAGCCAAGAAACAAATAACAACTACGTCAAGTGAATTTTGGTATCATGTCATGTCATAAAACTAAATTTTCGTCTAATGCAAGAAATTTAATTTTTATTATTTTGTTTCAACTTCATTAATAAACAATTAACCATAAGAAGAGAAGAATAAATTAAAAATATAACTTATCCTAAAATTATACTTATTATGTTGGACCAAATTATAACCAACATAAAAATACAAAATTAATATTTTTTTTGTAAATTTAAAATTTCCATAGTTCATTCAAAGTAATTAATGTTATTTTTGTTAATAAACATAATTTAAAATTAAAGACTAAATATGTAGTTAATTAATAAAATTTTAAATAAGACTAATTAGATTAAAGTTGTTGTAGTAAGATTATTATTTTTTATTATATTTAAAACAAAATATTGTTTTTTATATAAAATCGATTATCAAAAGTTTTTAAAATCATACATGATTGAATCTATTAAAGTATTATTCAAAATTTTAATATATTAATATTGATTAAATATATAAAATAATATAAAATAATATAAAATAATATAAAATAAAGTTATATAACTTTAGATAAAGTTATATAACTATTTGATATGTGTATCACTTTTATTAATTTAATATTGCTTTAAAAGTTCTTATTGAATATATTAACTTTTAAGAAAAAATATTTTGATATATCAATAAATAACTCATTTTAAAATATACTTTCAAAATATAAGTAAATATTAATTATAAAGTCACATACTAATAAATATAGAGAAGGGAGGAATACCTATTGAAGGAAGTTATTCTATGGTGGGTTACTTTTAACACTCCTATTTATACCTATTTTCTATTTATTATATTTTTTGGGTTTAAATTCGTTTTTTTTTTCTTCTTATACTTTTATGAATGTACAATTGAACTTCTAAAAAGATTTATTACATTTTTAGTCTTTATTTTTTTATTTAAACATTTTAATCCACAATTAATTTACCATCAATTTTTTAACAAAAATGGTTGACTTAGCATTTTGAGTAATGACATGCTGAGGTTAGAATTTACTCACACTAAATCTCATACATAGCGATTATCTACTTTTTATAAATAATTATTATAACAAGCATAATTTTAATCGACTATCGATATAAAAATTTATAACAATATATCAAAAATACAAAATCATAAAAATGTTCATTATTATTATATATTGATAGAGTTTGGATAGTTTACTAAAATTTAATTATCATTATTTTCAATTGCAGAAAGAAATTATACTGAAGAAACTTATCCAAAAAGTAAATTAAGTCAGGCGGAAATATTAAGAGATCGTCATTCTATTTCTCACGAAACTATTTTTCTTAGTTTCCTCAAGTACCCTTATATAAACCTTTCAATAAATCACTTAAATAATTAATCATTCAATATTTCATAAATTAATAATTTATTGATTTTAATTTTAATGCGGTATCAATGTGAAGGTATTTTTGCACTATTGTAACCAACTAGAAACTATTATATAATTAAACTTTTCATAACTGTATTCGATTTGGCTCATGAAAATATGTGTTCAACATTTTGTTTGGCATGTCATGGTGTACACTCTAATTATAAATATATGTTTGTATTGTACGATAAATATATATATATATATATATATATATATATATATATATATATATAT
>Ga0099824_1001057_pt1 | contig 37059 bp, 19 predicted proteins | sample SiratrowhiteBW_FD_76837 | JGI IMG/M metagenome (GOLD analysis project Ga0099824, IMG submission 76837) | Root nodule microbial communities of legume samples collected from California, USA - Siratro white BW | ecosystem: Host-associated > Plants > Roots > Nodule | place: USA: California... | reverse complement strand
GAATCTAGTAACTTTTTTATATTTATTAGTTACTTTCAAATAGAATTTCAGGATAAAAGTCTTTGATATATGATTTTAAGTGCTCAAGATAAAAGTCTTGGATATATGATTTTAAGTGCTCAAATCTTTCCTACAGGTCTGACAGGTCATTAAACACTGAATGGGTTTAATTTTGTATATTGATTTGGTGTGATGACTGATTTATAGACTTGCATGTAACCATTATGGTTGAAATTAAACAAGTGTATCAGGAGTTGAAAGTAATATGATTGAATTGATGTGTGGTATGTCTGATAATTGAGTTATTAATCATTTTGATTGAAATGAAACTAGTGTACTGAGGGGTTGAAAGGAAATCAAGGTACCATTATGCACCTATTGAAAGAAAATCAAGATAGGATGATTGCAAATATTATTGTAAAGTCAATGGATTTGGAATAGAGTATGAAAGATTGTGATTGAATGTTAAACTTATTTGTATTTGACTTGAGAATTGATATTTATATTTTTAAATCTAATCATTTTGATTCTTTTTACTCTTACAAGCTGAAAACATTATTTCAATAGTTTACCTTGCTTGTCTTATTGTTTTGTGAATTTTGCATATACTCAGTAGTATGTTAATACTTAGTAGCAGACAAAAAGTTAGTTTAGTTGATAAATCATTTTATGATAATCTCGCTTAAGTCGAAAAATCTCGCTCAAGTGAATTTTGCAAAAAAATTCAATCTACAATTCTTGCATGAGCGAACTCTTCATAAACAAAATATGATGCTCAGGCAAGGGTACTTACGAAAATAGCATTGGAAGTAGAGTGCTCTCTAAACCATTTTCACTCAAGGGATGAAATTTTCGCTCAAACGACGTGAATTTTCGCTCAAGCTAATTTTTTTTATTTCCTATTCTTTTTTTTTCTTTTATTCTTTTATTTTTGATGTATTAAATATTTTATGGTTTGAAATTATATATTTTTTATTTATAAAAGTTAAATGACAAATGTTTTAAAATTTTTTGGTTGTTACATTAATGCTATTTATTTTTCTTATGCTCTCAACATATTTAAAAAAAGAACGGATATTTTCTTTGGTTTTTTATAAGTATTTTAAAGCTCTATTGATTTTTGTAAATAAAAATCAAATGGGTTCAAAATCTTTTTTTACCTACAAATAAGAAATTCCCTATTTTAGTTTATAAAAAAATAGCTTCTTTTTATTCTTATTTATCAAAACAAATTATAATGTGATGCCTCTTCTTCATTCTCACAATACTAATTATAATAAGCTGATATTTTGCATAAATGAAAGAATAAAATTATGTTTTTTATGAATTAAAAGTAAAGGAATTCTTAAGCATAAGTACTTTTTTTTCATTTATCTTAATCTCCCAGCAGGTTTAGTGTATATCATATTATGAATAATAAAAAAAAATTAATATATTAACAAAATATATATTAGACATTCTAAAGATCATTTGGTGGAAAAATAGATGGATAAGAAAGTCTAAGATACATGTTAATTAGTTAATTAGGACATGTGTCGTATGACTAGTGGTTTGAAATATCTTTATTTTATTTTGTAATTTAAAAACATTTTCTACTTGGCACACTGGTGATATCATTAGTGCACCACTCCTTAACACATTCCTTCACTTGCATCAATAGGTGAGTGAAATTTGATTTGATCTATATATTATAATACGGTATGAATATTAATTATGTTTTACACTGATATTAGTTATTAATAAGTTAATTAATTTTTAAATAGAGGATTTCTACTTATAATATATTCATTTTCTTCTTTTCCTTTGTCACCATGAGGACTCTTTTTTATCTATTGGTATATTAGATTAAAAACAAAATCTAGCATATGATTTACATTTACAGTATTTTAATATTAAAGTGACAAAATGTAGCATATGATAAGAATGAAAAACAAATGATTTGTTATATAAATTGTTTCATAATATGTGAGACCATAATATTTAACTATCATTAACTTGTTAGATTATAAAACTTATATGTTCTCCTATAAGTATTTTTCGAGATATGAGTATCTCTTTTAAGAGTAATAAATGTTGTATTTTGTTTTTTTATAGTTCTGAAAATTTTATTTATATTTGGTTAGTCTTCTTATTATCATTATGACTAAATCAGATAATTACACTCTTAAGTTTTTTTTCTTCTTAAAATTAATTTATAAATTGGAAATTTCCTTCTAATAATAGCATGAATACTAGTTCTTTAACGGTATAATTTAACTTATTGATAAACATTTATATGATTACATTTAACGGTATAATTCAACTTATTGATAAACATTTATATGGTTACATTTAACGGTATAATTTAACTCATTGATAAACATTTATATGATTACATTTAACGGTATAATTTAACTTATGATAAATTACATTTAACGGTATAATTTAACTTATGATAAATTACATTTAACGGTATAATTTAACTTATGATAAACATTTATATGATTACGTAGGTTATAACCTAAATGGAGGCAAAACCTCTATTTACACTCTCAACCAGTAACGGACAATAATAAACTCACTCTTGTTGAATTAAGACTATGGTAGAAAAAGAAAAGAAAAAAAAAATCGAAAAAAATTTGTTTAAATTGAAGTTATTTGGATTGAAGGAAGATGAGTAGAAAAATTATAGAAAATTTGATTTATGTTATATAATAATTTTTATTTTGTATATTAATATGTTTAAAAGATAATTTATATTTTTTTAAAAATAATTTATTGTAAAAATTAGTTTCCAGAAATATGAATTAAATTTAAAAAATTAAACTAAAATAAAATAATTATTTATAATGTTTTATAAATAAAAATTATATTCCAAAATAAATATATATTAAAATAAATTAAAACATAAATATAAATTTAAAATAAATAATAAAATATTACAATTTAATTAATTAATTTCACTTAATTTATTATATTAATTAGTTATTTATTATATTTAAAATATGAGTTCTAATAATAATTTATTTTTTAAAAAGTTATTACTATATATATATAATTGATTACCTTTTACACAAATTTCTTTTACAATTACGAGAAAAGTTCGTTTGTTCCTATCGTAGTTTTAATATCCTACACTCTCTTAACTTTCTTTATATACAGTAAAAATTCGTTTCTATGTAAAGAAGCGAATAAATGTCTAACACTATACAATTCTATATCATTTTATTTAAAATTAATATATCTAAAAAATTATTATCACATATTTGAAAGAATTCAAATATACATACTATTCTATATCATTTTATTTAAAAAATATATATCTAAAAAATTACCAATCACATATTTTAAAAGAATTCGAACTTAGAAAACATATCATTTAATAAGATAGTATACTTTAACTAAAAAACAAAAGGTTGTACTATTTTAATGTTTTGTACACAACTTCTTGAAAGAATATAACATTGCAATTCTCAAACTAATAATCCAAAATTTAGAAGTCCCACAGAGTAACATGTGAAAACTGTGATATGCTTTTACTTTTTTTTTTTCTCTTCTACAAAAGAAAAAGTGTCCATTAGTCCCAAATATCCACTACAATTAAACCCTAATGTGAATGATCAGATTCACACTTTAGTTTGACAAATGACAGGGAAAAACACATTTTAATACCTTAAAGTTTGGGGAGAAAGATGGAAGAAAGGAACTTAACCCTAAAATCTTCCATTATTCATTAATAATTAGTATTATATTCAAACTTTTGGGGCAAATGATGAAAAATATGAAAAGGGGGAATTGAAGAGTGGAAGTAGAAAAAAAGAGTCATGAGATGTTATGTTACAGGACAAAGGGTCTTAACCTAATTGGTATCTATGAAGAACCTTTGTACGCGAATGTCGGTCACCGAAAACGGTGCGTATCGCTGAGGCATCACTGTTCTGTCCACGCGTCCCAACACACCGTCCTTTAACCAGCATCCTAGATCCTGGTCTCACCATAATATTTTGCACATGTTGCACACCACTTACGTTCATGTCCACGTCTTTTTATTAATATAATATTCTCTGCTTAGTTCTTAATCAACCTTTTAAACCTGGGTTCACTCTCAAAACCTCATGCAAGTCAAACCATACCTCAAACTTCCCAAGTCTTTAAACAAATTATTAAAATATGTACGTTTATCAATAACTATCTTATTAAACAAATCAACCTTTCTTGATACTAAAACCTAGAAACAAAAATATAATAATTTCAAGTACGTATTTAAAAAAAATTAATAAATCAAATAAATTTGTGTTTAACTTAATATAATTTTGATATTGGTTTGAATTTGAGTCGGTTGAGACAGTATAATTAAGATCAATCATAACATTAGAAATTTTGTTACAATTGATCAATTTTAACTTTTAAATATGAGACAATTTAGTGTATCAAGTCTTTCACTTTAAAAATAAAGAAACGAGATTTTAACATATGATGTTAACATTCTAATCTCAAAACTATTATTTATTTTGAAATTTAAAACTTTATTACAATTTTATTTCTAAAAATATTTTAAAAAATTAAAAGAAATTATTTAAACTGACTTTATCTTTAATTCCTCAATTTCCAAAAGAATGTAACTGAAATACACGTAAAACTATTAACTGTACTGAAAGTACACGTTGTATAACTTTTCAGATACATACAGTTGTAAAACATTAAAATTAAAATATTATCTTCTATTTAACCTTGGTTACAGCTAATTTTTATGTCATCACTCCAACCTAAATAGAATAAACTATTCTGGCATATACCGCGATGATATAATGGTGTTTTTATGATTACTTTTTCGATTAGGTCGTAGAACTTTGGTTTTAATTTTAAGTTGGTTTAGTTCTTGTCCAATTAAAATTAATTTTAAAATCAAATATTTGAATTTTTAGCGGAATTTTAAGCATGCCGTACAAGTGTCATAATCTATTACAGAGGAGGATTTTCTTAAAAAAAACAAAAGTGTAGCAGTAAAACACATAGGAATGTGGATAAATTATTCATTAAGTCATAATTTTATAACCTTGAAAAATTCTTAACGTTAATGTGCTTCCATTTGTTCCCGTTAAATAATTTAAATTACATTTTCCGATGATCTCGCCTAACCAAGAATATGTTGTCCCCCTCTCTAGCGGTGGAATTATTAATTTCTGTACTTAACTGAAGTTCTTACCCTTATTATTTTTTTTTGCGTATAAAAATAACAAATTAGTGTTTTTAATATCTTGAGATTAAATTAGGTGCAAATTGTTCAAATAAAAAAGCATTTTTATTTCTTTCAAAAAGAAAAATATATACTTTTATAGCAACTAGAATAATTCCTAAACTTTTTCAACGTTAAGCTAAGGGGTAAAATTACCGTTTTAGTTCATAAATGTAAAAAGGGGGAAAGGAACAGATCTATGTGACATGCAATGGAATTCACCAACGGCTATTAGGAACTTTTGTTGTTGTCTGGTTACAGTTAAACAATGTCTGAGATTCTGAATTTGGTGTAACAAAAAATTATACACTTTTGTGGAAAAGTTAGGGTATATTTAGTTTATAAAACAAAAATAAAAGTAGAAAAAGAGGTGAAACCAAAAGAAAGGATAAAAATAGGTATTTAACAAAAAGGGAAAATCTATTTAGTTTTACAAAAAGAGGAAAAAATATGGCTTAAAATTATAAAAGTATCTATGATAAAATAAAGAGAAACACACATTTATATATATATTCATTTGCATCCATTTTCAACCCTATTACATGGTTGTGTGAGTGTCACTCTAACTTTCTTTTTATTTCATCTTTAAGAAAAAACTAATGAAAATAGGTAAACATGGATAAAGGCAGATGTCTCTTTATATTAATATAAAAAATAAAAGAGACTTTAGCTTCTCCTAACAGGTGGATTGAACTTTGAAAGTTATTATAGTTTGAAACATATAAATTAATATTCGACTTATATATAATAAACTTAAATTTTATGTTAAATTGAATTTTCGTGTTACTATCATTGTCGAATGCCGGTATTAATCAAAATTTTGTTTTCATGTAAAATACAACTAAGATTATAAAATTTTTAATGAATATAATGAGGTTTAAATTCTTTTAATATATTTTATTTTTAAAAAATATTATTTTATAAATAAATTAAAATATTATAAAAGTAAATTTCTTCTACTAAAATTAAAACTAGAAATTTAATAAACAACATATGTTGTACATTTTTAAATACTGAACTGGAATTAAAATATAGATATACCTTTCATATATCTAAATCTAATATTATATTAATTTTAATAACTGAAACGTGGAATATTTTCTTTCATATAATTAAAGCATTTCAAAAATTTAAAATATTTGTAAATTTTTAATTTATCTACACCTAATATTCATTCTGAACAGATAATATTTGATCTAGACACATAATTTTAAAAACATCATTCTTTTAATAATAAATATAACGATATAATTTTACATCATATCATATTTATTATTATTTGTTACACTACTGTTTACATTTAAACACAAATTTAATTAACCAGCTCAAAATAGTTTTTTTTATTAATAATAGTTTTTTAATATTTTTATTTGAACTTTTCATAACAAAAACATAGTTAACTTAAAAAAAAATCTGAATGAAATAAAATGACTTGGACAATAGATATTTATGACGTAAACCAAAAAGGTTACATGCAATAAAAGATGTTTATTACGTAGGTGGCTGAAACGGGGTAAAGAGCAAAACACCATGCACACAGTAACAGTGCAGTGCATTTTACCTACTTCTGTCTGCATAATAATAAAAGTAAAAAAAAAAAAATAAAAACAATGAGAAAACATTGAAAGTGTTTGGTCTAAGAGTATGGTCAACTCTCTGTCATATGCAACAAATTGTTCTGTTTGTGCAGGATCTTATCATAAACTTCATCTTTTGTTTTTTTATTCGGGTACAAAATATACGTTTCATCTCTGAAAACCTAGAAAAATAACACGTGAAGGCAATGTGTTTACGTAAGTTGAAGTTGTGATGAACATACACATTTCAAGATATATCAGAAAGGGTGCAGGGTGAGTACAAGTTAGGCATGCACTCAAACAAAAACAAAGTTCAAGCACAGTTGGTGGAAAAGAGTTGTCGGCACGGATTAATTTAACCACAACTTCATTATAATATTTCTCGAATCAGCTTTTGAAAATTTAGCTTGATTTTGGTTAACTCAAACATATATTTTGTTTCAGAATAATATCTATGAAAAAAATTAAATTTTAATATAAAAGATAAAATTTCTATTGTATATCAAAATTCGGAGTTTGGACGTATTCACACTTGGAGAGTTATATTATTAAGGGAATGATTTCGTATTTACATAATATATTTTAATCATATTAATATTAGTTATTAATGTAAGGGAATGAATTTTGTGCCAAACATTTGTAATGGTTCATAAGTAACGTGAATTTTATATGAAATATTTTTTATATTCTTTTTTTTATATAGAGTGGTCTTAATATGAGGAGAAAATTAAGAATGATATAGTCTACTGTACTTGTATAATTTAAAGAAGTTTGTATATTTAATATTGAATTATTACGAATGTTTAGTATGGAGGATTCTATTTCAGAAAACTAAAGTTAATATGAAATAATATAAAAGTCATGTTGTTTTTTTTATGTTTATCCTTTTTATATTAGTTGGTCTCCTAGTTTATTTTGTTTTGCATCAAATTGTCTTTATTCAACTCTCTTACGAAGTCATTTATTCTTATAGATAATAAATAATTTTACCTCTTTGCTAAACACTATATCAACACCACACTATCAATCTCAAATCACATTTATATACATTTCACAACTCATTATTCAAAACAACAATTTCCATACAACAACAAAGACAGTTAAATATACCATCCAATTTAAATTTATATTTCATTTCATATCATACATAATTTATATTATACATTTCAAATTTTACATCTCATCATTAACCTCGATTCATATATATTTATATTTCATAAGTCATTATTCAAAACTATAATGTATATACACACATACATAATTAAACAAATCATCTAATAAAATCAAATAAATCAATTAAATTAAAACATACAACTTATTATTGTAATGTGTGGCTCTCATATTATTTCACCCTTGTTCAACTTAATTAAATTCATGTTAAACATTATGATTTTATTTCAACATAATTTTATCCAACAAAGTTAAAATACAATTATATTTTCATTTCTTATTCAAGTTCAACACATCACAATGCAATAAACTACAATCAAGCATAACTTCCTGAGTTTGAAATTCAAATCAAAAATATTTTTTAAACCAACATGAACAATTATTCCATCAACCAACAATACAACCACCATAATTAAAATTTCCATCAACATTTCCGAACAACTTCACATATAATTAGATCACAATTAAAATTTAGCAACTCTACAAAAGATATTTTAAGTTTATATATGTTTGAAACACAAAAAAAATTAGAATAATACAATAAATACAATTATTTGTTTAAGTCTTGCCTCTTTCTATATTGTGTTTATTATCAATAAAAATAGAAAAACGATCTTTTGTTTTATGGTTCAGTGTGAGTAGAAGAAAAAATCATTTTGGTAAGTATGTGTGACAGAATATTCATAACAAAAAAGAAATAAATGCTGTCAAATTTGTATATTGTGTTTATTATCAATAAAAATAGAAAAATATCTTTTGTTTTATGGTTATGTGTGAGTAGAAGAAAAAATCATTTTGGTAAGTACATGTGACAGAATTTTCAAAACAAAAAAGAAATAAATGCTATCAAATTACTATATTGCGTTTATTATCAATAAAAATAGAAAAGTGATATTTTTTTATGGTTCCGTGTGAGTAGAAGAAAGTGAGTGCATATGACAGAATTTTCAGAATAAAAAAAGAAATAAATATTGTCAAATTAGGATGTGAAGTTGACTTGGAGACTTAACATCCATATTAATATTGATGCTAGAAATAGATACATTTAAGAAAACAATTTTGCATGTTTGTTGTATAAACAGATGTTTGTGTGCTGAGATTTTTATGATCAGAAGTGAGGAAAGAAGTAAATTAGTGATTTGAAAGAAGAGTGAGAATGGGACTATAGTTTGCATTGATAGTGATGTTAGTGCTGGAGAGCCTGAAAGGGATGACTTCAGCACAACGCGGAGGAAATTGCTTCAGAGTGGATAGCCATCCAATATGAATTATGGAGGTGTTGAAATTGCATTTACCATCGTTATAGATAAGGAGGGTCAAGGTAACTTCTCTACTGTACAGGCAGCCCTCGATGCTATCGACGATTATAACAAAAGAAAAGATGGATTAGGGTTGAAATTAACCCGGGGATATATGTGTAAGTTGTAACGTTTTTTCTTTCTTTAAATACTTACATTAAAATCAAAATCATAACTTCACACTATTACAATTCTTTTCACTATTCTAATAAGTTTTGTTCTTACAGAGCCTAGAGGCCGAAAATAATAAATGTTCTTATGGAGCCTTGAGGCTGAGAACAAGACTTCAAGGTATTGATCTCTCTATGAATATCTAATCTTGGGTTGTTGGGGCGATGGGAAAATGCTTGTCAAAAGTACCCAAATGCTCCTCTTGGTGTTTGACTATTAGAAATATATAGTATGAATTGGGGTCAGTCTCCAGCAAAAAGTCTTTTAGCTCTACTCGTTGTTCATTATTTATATTGTCGTACATGATCATTCTCCCTTTTTCTCGTGCTATGAGGAAGACGTATAGCCTCTTCTATCAGAGAGATATGATGGTTGTTCTGCATTATGTGTCAGGGGGAAGACGTGCAGTCTCCTCTGCATAAGGTAGGTTGTTGTTATACACTATGTGTCAAAGGGGAGACGTGCAGTCTCTTCTGCATGGGGTATGATTGTTGTTTTGCACTATGTGTCAGAGGAGAAATGTGCAGTCTCTTCTGCATAAGGTATGATTGTTATTCTGTGTGCTATGTATGAGCAGGGAGATGTGTGGCCTCCTCTTTGTCAAGTGGAGGGAGCGTTGTTTATTGGGATTTGTTTCTTTGTTAGATGTAAGATGCTCATTCCAATACAAGGAAGGTAGGAATTTTGGTTTGTTGGTGTTGGCTGGGTACTTGTTGGCCTGGGTACTTGTCGGTCACACTCTTTAATGGTCATATAGCACACAAACCTCCCAAGCTTGAGTAGTTGTTGAACTATGAGGAGCTTAACGAGTGATGTTGTCGGCCCCACTCTTTAGTGACCATGTTGGCTACTTGTCAGCCTAGGTACTTGTCAGTCATACTCCTTGGTGATCGTATAGTACCGTTAGTATTCCTAAAACAAACTCAAATATTAAAAATGAAAGATGAATCATTCAAAAACTTAAAGAAAAGGAAAAGAAAAAAAGAAAAATGTTTTTAAAGAGATGATAGTTTTAATGAAATAGAATTTAAATAACTATATTTTTTTATTTATAACCTTATAAAATTAATTAATAAAATATTGTGACTTCACTTCATTTAAACTACGTCTACTTTTAGAAAAAATAATTCAATCTTTGCAAACTGAATCGAATGCACATAAATAAATTTAAAATAAATCATAATATCTTATTAAAACACCGTATTTGTTAAAAGGAGAAAACTACAAGCATTTTTATATATTGAATAAGTTTCTCCACCAGCCCTTTTATAAGAGAAAAAAATATATAAAAAAAATTGAAAGTAACTTATCTATAAACTAAGATTAACTTATTTAATAAATTTATCTTATATATTTGTTTAAATATTGATAGTTCATATATAAACTAATTATAACTTAAAAAGATTAATTTATGTTATTTTTTTCTCTGTGAGTCTTTATGAAGTTGCTGATCCAAACATCACCTTAGTTTCATTATAATCATACTCAAGGCACATGCATGAAATTTAAATTTGAGGTAATTAGTTATTTATATGATTTTAAAAGAGGGCTCCACAAATTTGACCAAAACCACATCACCCAACTAACCCACATGAGAAATGGTAGCTAGAGATTCTCCAAAAGTTTTGAAGTACACTTTCGTAACATCACCAACTCAGCTTCGTAGCTAATTTCAATTCAAAAACTTGAGATAAACACTATTTAATATGAATCACATAAAATGTATTCCATCAACCAAACTTTTTTGTGTCATTTTTAAGTCTTTTAAAATGCTCTGAAATTCCGACTTTAACATTAAATTTGTTACTTTTCAATTTTAATCTCTGTATTTTTTTAATTCTACAAATTTCAATTTGAGTTGTTGTTTCTAATAATTTTTTGTCTTAATTTAATCATTTGTTGAATTTATTTTTCTATTTTATTCTTATTTTATTAATATCATCACACAGTGTTTGGACTCTATACTCTGATGAGGCATGTTTTCAATTTTCTTAGCCTGAACCCAATCATAATCAATTGATCAGTAGTCTTAATAAAAGTGCTTCATTGTTAGTTCAATTCTATTGGTCAAATTAGTTCTTTGATGTTTGAGTCGCATGATTCTACTTTCACTTTTTCTTATGGGCTAATAATGGTTTAATGATATTGGTAAATGCAAGAAGATGTTACGTATTTTTAAAAGGATTGCAGAAAAAAATTATTTGCTAAAAATTAAAATACAAGTTTTTCACGGACCAAAATTGAAAATTGATAATTTTTAGAGGCAAAAAAAAAGTATAATATAGCACTGCGGCAAAAAAATCTAATTTATCCCTGCAAAATTTGTGATGAAAGATAGAAATAATATTTCAAGTTGGGAAAAGAACTTCAGAAAACTTAGTTCTAATAACTTGTACTCAATTTTTGTGTTTAAATTTACTGTTGGTGTTGCCTTTATTTCTAGTGTTATGACATTAATTAATATTGGTTCTTCAATTGGAGAATTAGGATTAGTTTGATATTAACTATTGTGTAAGTATTAATCAGTTTGGTTGCTACTTTAAATCAATTGATACGTATCCAAGTCAAAGACTAGAATTATTATTAATTAATAAAGTTAGGAAACAATTTATTGATCCTAAAACATTAAGAAATAAATCACCGACAATTATCAACTTCGACAACTCATATTCTTCTTTGAAGATTCATTTAAAGAAAATTAAAGAGTTGTTTTTAAACATTTCTCTCCAATTTTTCGCTTACTAAATTCACTGTAATAAAAAAAATTGATGGATATTAAAATGACTAGTTATCTTCAAATGTGAAGACAATAACCATTATAAAAAAAAATTGTCACTTCAATGTAGTTTTACTTTTAAAAGAATAAAAGAAGTATATTGAATATTATAATATTAGTTTATAAAATAATTTTTTTATGCTAGCATGTCATTAATATAATATTAATATATATTTTTTAAATATTTTCTATTAAAAAATAGAGATTTAAGTTGTGAGCTGAGTCTATTATATGAAAGAACATAACTTTTTTTATGTAGTTTATTTTTTCTATTTTGTTAAATTTTTATTATATTAAAAGAATTATAAATATCAAAAGATCCAAACTTTTGAAGATTTAAACGAGGAAGCTTTAGGTGTTTGGTATAATGATTGGTATATAATTATGTCAGTTTCATCTAAAATTATTTAAAATTCTAGTAGATTCAAGTTGATATAAGACATCGTATAAATATTTATGTTTGTGAAAGAGAATTGTATCACAGTATATTTTCTTTTGATGATGAATGATATTTTTAATTTGAGACCATAAAACTTATTGACGATGTATTGTCAAAACTTATATACATTTTTTTCAAAAGTTATATGTAATAATAGGAGATAATATGCATGTGACCATGTTAGATTTGTTTAAATAATTATTATACACTCATTTGTTCAAATAATTATTATACACTCGTTTCTAATTTTTTTTTAGTTCAAGTTGCTTTTATGCTGAGATTGTTAGTAAACATGCTTGTTAATGTGTTGTTGTACTCTGTAGCAATTTGTAAAAGAAAAACACAAAATTATCCAATATTTACTTTTTGTTATTCGTATTGCATTTTTTTTTTTGTATTTTTTGTTATTTTTTTAACTCTTGTTATTCATTTTAGTCGTAAGATTGTCATTTTTCATTTTTTTATTTAGATAATCAAATATATAAAATCATCGTGAAAAAATACAACATAAATATTGATGATAAAGTGAAAACAAAAAAAAAATGATAACAAAAAAAAATAACATACAAACAAAATAAAAAATATGTAACTAATAACAATGAATGAACAGAAAAATAAAATAAAAGATTACCAATCACTCAAAGTAATAAAAATGGAAATGAAAATGAACATAAAAAAATAAACAAGAATGAACAACCAAAATCAAGTAATTGAAATATAAAATGAGATTAGGCAAAAAAAAAAAAAGCAATAAATTAGAAAACTTGATATTTTTATATGACGGTTTTTTTTTTTCAATTATTGTGAAATGAAAAATATTTTTTCTCTTATCAAAGTTGAAATTCCTCTTATATAAAAAAAAGAAGATAAAACTAAATGAGAATAACAAATTAGACAAACTAATATCACTTTTTATAAATTTTAATTGATTATATATTATCATATTTTCTTAGGATAAAAACATAAAGAATTATAAATTCAATTATAATTATGATAAGAGTAACTAGGGGAGTAAACAGAAAGGTGAAAAGTTTAAGAAAAAAAAAGTTGATAATTGAAAATAAATATTTTCAAATTAAAATAGTTTTTAATTATAATAATAACATTAAGTAAATATTCATACTTTTTAATGTTTTAATTATTGAAAGAATAATCTATAGTTATTTTTTACACTTAACAAAGCCCTTTATATAAACATAATATTGAGTTTGGGTTTCTACGTGTATGACATCATGATAACATGATGAAACTATAATGGTATTATGATTAAACTAGGAAGGAAAGGAAAAATAATAATTAATAGGATCGAGTAAATGAAGGAAGAAAAATGATAACACTCATTATTGAGAAATTGTTGAAAATATAACCTAATTATACAAAATGATTACAAGAACAACGGTCCACCTAGTAATTAAACATTTCATTGTGACTGGAGACAGTTGGAACATCATATCAATGTTACGTGAAATCATTAGTATTAAATTAATATAAAAATAACACGTAAAAAGGTTGTTTTTTTTTTCTTTTTCTGGCGTGATTCTAATTATCTATTATTTCATTTTATTTTATTTACGTTTAACACTGACTTCTTAACGTGCACCTAGTTTGCTTTACTGTGGATTATCTTTAGTTTTTTTTTAAGATTATTTAAATTATAACACATTTTTAATTTCTGATTTGTCTTTTAGTACTTTCGTTTAGAAAAAACTTATTATTGTTATTCTTAATTTTTTTTATATACATTCTATTTTTATTTTGTTTCAAATGGATATCATACATGCCATTTATCGATCAAGGTATTCTAAAAAAAAATTCAATTAATAAAAAATTAAAATCTGAAAAATTAAACACGAGTAAAATTAAGAATTAAATAAATACTAAATCGTTTTAACATGTTTAAAATCGAAAAAATAGATAAGAAAATCATAATCGAATCAATGATTTAAAAGGGACTAAAAGTATAATTTGTAAAATATATATCCTTTTATAAGACATAATATAATATTTTAATAATTTCAAAATGAATAAAATGCTTAAAGTAATGAATAATAAATTTTTTTACGGATTTGATGTAATCTTTTTATATTTAATTAAATGGGGTTTTTTCTATGAATGTGAATAAGAAGTGATGATTTTAAAATAAAAAAAAATTATACACCTAACCATAGTTTTTGTTTTAAATGATTTTTTTTAACTAAAATAATCATTGGTAACATAACTTTAATATTAAAATATTAAATCTTTTTAACTGAAGTTGTTTAATATTAAATTTGTTTTTTAGCTGAAGCCGTTACACATAACTTCAATAATGCATGACTTTAATATTAAACTTTTTTTACTAAATTGTTATGTATGATTAGTTTAGTTAAAAAAAAAATTGTTACATATAATAATTTTAGTTAAAGAAATTTAACTGAAGTAAAAGTGGTGTTTGAGTACACAATTTTCTATTTTAATATCATTATCTCAAATACAATTTATTTATTGTTTATTTTTGTAAACAAATTTTCTCACTTTAATAAATCTTGAAAAAAAAAAGCCATAAATAATCATTGTTAGATCCATTAAAGTCTAAAGATTTATACTAAATTATAACAGTTAATTCTACCCCTTATGATGGTTCCAATAAGTTTATAGATATGAGTCTTGAAAATTGTGAAATTTACCTATATATGAGTATTGAAACTTTGAACAAAGGACACCAATACCCATTGACTTATCTAAACCATCAAAATTTGATGTATGTTTATAAATTTATGTAAAGTAACCTATATCTTTTAATTTTATGTCATCAACGATTCAATTTTTTTTTTTTAAAGTTTTAAGAGATTTGTTACTTTTTAACATACACTCATTTCCTATAAAAGAAAATCCACACGTATTTTTTCACGTCATCATTTTGCCTAAGTTTCATACATCTAAAGTTTTTTCATAAGTTATTTTTCCATATTTGGAAAAATATGGCCTTTACCACCTGTTGTAAAAATTACTTTAAAACTAAAGCAACTATTGGATTTGAGATGTAATATTTGACACCAATGCAAGCCAAAAGTTCTTAACATCTGTATTTTGAACTGTCTATATAATAATAAATTTACTATTGTATCAATGCTATGAAGATGTTATTTGTGCATTATGTGAAAAAAAGAAAAAACAAGAGATTCAATAAGTTTTGTGCATGTTGTTGTCATTGTTGGAATAGTAAGAGTTGGAGTACATGGCATGCTTCCTACAAAGGAGACAAATCTTATTTAAACAAATGGTTTTATGGTTATACGATCCATTTTGTTTTGTAGGGTGCTAAACCATATGACAATAGGCATAAGTTTAAACATTTAGGGTTTATTCTATATCACCCAAAAAGGTTCTATATCTATATATAGGGATACAAATCATTGAGTGTTTAGTTTTACATTAGATTCTCTGGAATCATAGTTAATAGAGTAATTGATAAAAATCAATATCACGACAACAATAATTGCATTTTTTTAAAAAAAAAAATATTATGCAAAATATGTATTGATTTAAGTTTTATATTTTGGTATTCTATCATTTAACTATACGTAATGCTGCTAAAAGCAATACATTAAGATAATAAATTTTATAGACATATAACACAACAGCATGTGGTAAACTTTGGTTGTTGGAGTTTCTATATTTTGACTCAGAATCTTTCTTAACTTCTCAAGCAAAAGGGTTATATAAATAATGTTTGAGTTTAAGGTGAATTATTGTCAGTATTTTGAGTAACCAAAGTGATGTCACTGTCAGAAACAACTTTGTTGAGACACAGCGTAATTTAAGGGATGTGCTAAAATTCTTGATTGGGATATCTCCATCTTTTCAGTTCATAAGTTATGTTAAAATAAAACTAAGTTCACAATTCACACCAACTTTATGTAATGCTATGACTTCCACATTTATCATTGTCATCAATACAAACCAACCAATGAGCCATAAGTCAGTTGATTTCATACATTCAAATCTTCAGATTCTAATGAAAATTCACAAGCTACTTTTATGCCAGATATTTTTGAAAGAAATTTTAACACAAATTTGGTAATTGGAGTAATAAGATATTATTATGATAAAAATGTGCTAGTCTAAAATTTAAGATCTATCTACAATATTAAAAATTATTCATATAAGATTAATTGTTTAGGGACCAAAGACTATTCACACATACCTAACAATTATAAAAAATTGCAGAATCAATAAAAGATAAATAATGAAGAATGAACCCATTTTGACGGTCCAATTTGGAGGTATATATTAGATGCTTTGTGCATGGAGAAGGGAATCTATATTAGCTTTCTCATAGCTCTCAAAAATCCAACTTTCTAGGATGCCCCAAAAGTGCACAAAGAAAAGAAACCATGAAAAAAAAATTAAAAAAAAAATAGATTTGAAAATAACTATTGGTCCCTATTGCAAATCTTCTGGCGTAGAACCTACGAAATAAATGCAAACTCATAACTAATGTGTCTAATCTAAAACTCAATTTAAATTCCCAGAAATTTCATGATTCATCAATTTACAAGAGAAGGGTGTTTATTTCTTAAAAAACCTAAGGTTAAGCACACTAATAAATGCATCATTATTATTTATATTGATTACTAATTTAAACAGTGAATTGTCCACCAACACCAGCCAAAAAAAGCAGATTTTTTTCTTGGTGCCATGACCTACTTTTCATGGTGCAGCATAATGGTCCCTTTCCTTCTAAAATTCCATGTTTCTTTTAAAATATTTTATAAGTGGTGTTTGCCAAAAGAAAAAAAAAATCTACACTTTTCTTAACAGCTGGCCCTTATATATCTTTATAATTTGTCCTATACATTATTAGATCATTACTCTTGTGAGGGAAAATTCACATGCAAAGAGATGGCCAACAATGCCCTATTATTTTTGCATTAAGCAGCAAAAGACAATTGTTTCACATTGTTTTGTCATTACCTGCACCAATAGATTTAGAAACATAGTGAAAGGCAGCTATAAAAGGGGTCAAACTAATTTATATTCAATTAATGCTAACACACCATTAACATGTGTTAAGAATTTAGGAACTTTGAGATTAATGTATTTCAAAAGTTGTGACTGCAAAGAAATTAGGATAAGGATTTAATATATTTTCTTCCTAAACTTTTCAAAAAAAAAAATTTAGTTCCTATTTAAAATTGATCAATGTTAATGGTTTGTAATTCTTCATTTTATTTAAGAGTTTGTTGCACATTATTAAATATACAGTGAGATTATATTATATAATTTTACATTATAAATGAGGTAGAATTAAATTTAATTTTTTTAATAAGTTTTATGAAAATCATGTACATTTTTTATAAACTATTTTTTAGTCTCTTAGCAAACTATTGAGGAAATTATACCTGATTCAGAAAATAATTCATTAAAAAAATTTATTTATAATTTTTCTATTAGATTCTTTTGGATGAAGTCACTATATTGTCAGCCTTGTGTTATTGATAATTAATTTTTTTATCCAATAATTCAAACCACTTTTAAAGGCACATTTTTTTTCTGTTTTTATTTATTTATTTATTTAGAAAGCTCAAATATAAGACCATATTCCTCACAGTTTCACTACTAAAGTAATCTAAGAATTTAGAAGAAAAAAAAGTTCAAGTATAACATGTATTATTCATGTAATTTATCTTTTACCATGTCTATAAATAAGAAAATGTAGTAAGATTAAAATGAAACAACAAAATTAACCAAATTTACTTATTTCTAGAAGAAAAACACACATTAAAGAACATTTGGGCAAAGAAATGGGGCAGAAAACTTATTCAATGTTATCAAAACTTTTTCCTAAAGGGTGAAGGAAAGTAAAGGTATGTTTGCCTCAAACATCCAAAAGCACACAATGAACAGAATATTCTATAACCCAAAATCACCCACTTGCCACATGCAAAACCAAGTGCCAAACACTTCTCAAAAGGGTAGCTTTAAGAGGAGCATGGACAAAGAGAGTGGTTGTAGTGAAATTACAAGAATGTAATAATTTGGTCACAAAATGCCAAAATGTATTTTGTATTTAAAATGAACAATGGTGCATTTGCAATTAAAAAGACACACCATAAAGTGCCTAATTCTTCTAAACAAAGAGTTACTTCTAGATTTGGATAAAATTTTACAAACTTTTTCATGCTCATTATTAAGGGTTTTCAAATCAAACTCATCATAAGTTCTCAACTACCATATGGTGCAAAATCTTCACCACTTTACTTGCTAAGTAATTCAACTATGGAATCATTTGGATTATAGTGAACTATGACTAAGCTATGAAATTATGGTGCCTAATATACCCACCAGAAAAATTATGATGCCTAGTGCTAGTTTTGGTAGCTTTGGAACTTTCCCAATAGAGTCCATTATCCTATACAAAAAATGTGTAATTGTATTTCTGAGTCTATGTTCTAGGTTTTTGGTGCACCAATTAGTCAAATGTTTGTGTTTGAATTTCAAGATAAGTGTATTAGGTAAGATCTGGAACAAATTAATTTTTGTTAATATATTTTGATTCAATTATTATTATTATTTTAAATCTGCTTAAATTTGAACCAAATGAATCCAATCAAGAAAGGGTTGATTTGGTTTACATGATCCAGTCCTTGTTGTTATATAAATGTATGAAATTATATTTTAAGAATGAAAATCTTATTTTTTTTTGTCTACAAAATTGCCTATATTGTGTAATTTGAAGGTGTAAAAGAATATATTATGCTACAATTCATATAAGCTAAATAATACCAAAAATTTTTAAAAATTATTATTGAATCATAGAACTGCATGATTAGTATAATTGGTTTAGTTTATACTCGTCTGTAAGACACAAATCTGATTTTCAAACTCTTACACTTTATTGATTTAATATGGTTTGGTTTAATTATTATTTTAATTGATTCAATTAATTTTATTTGAATTTTTAAATTAACTGTACTAATTCAAATTTATAAACATTCTAATTATAGTCTCGCACCTGAAAAATAAAGTAAAACATCAACTTAAAAATCCTTGAAATGGGCACTGCCCAACCAATTTGATCTTTGTCATTAAGAACAAGCAAATTTAATCCTTAATTTTTATAACTACCAGTTAGTTTAGTAAATGATGTTATGAAAAAGTGTTTTATTTATTTGTATTAAACATAAAATTGATAAAATTAGTTGTTAGAGCATAATTATTGTTGCAGTTAAAAAAACCAAATTAACTGACTACCGAATTAGCTCTTTTTGTTCAAACTAAACAGTGTCAATTTCATTAAGCAATGGGAAATTTCTTTTTGCACTACCATAATTTTATTTTACACCCTCACAATTATGAAAATTCTCATTTTTCCTTTCAGTTTATGTAAAAAAGAACTTCTAAATTGTATAATCTATTTTTTTTTATTTTCAAATTATACAAACACTATTGCTGCCTTATAAATACGAAAGTATTACAAGATATTTATCTTGAATTATTGTCTCAAAAAATTTATATTTTATATTTTAAATGGTTTTCAATTCAACAACTCAACTCATCCTAGATAATTGGCTTGAATTGTTTAAAGTACGCGTTCTTCTTGCACCTCCATCACACTTCGTCTGCACCGTCATAGTTTTTTTAAATTTCAAAAATACTTTTTTAGATTTCACAATCTAAAATACAATTTTTTCTTATTTTAAAATATATTTTGTATTTTAGATTATACTATTTAAAATATAATTTTTTTATATATTTCAAGTTTTACAGAAATATAATTCGTTTATATATTTTAAATGATATAATTTGAAATATAATTTTTAAATTTTAAATTATATAATCTAAATATAAAAAATTAAGAAGTGTAAGATTGACTTAATTTTTTTATTAAAAATATAATGGTCATTTTGGTTAGTGTATGAAGTTAGAGAAGAAACATGGGAAGAATGTGTTTGCTTAAAGATAAGTTAAACCCCACCCATTGAGTTAGAAACCATTTGAACAGGGACTCTGGCTTTTATGGTTTTCTCCTGCAACTCATGCTATTAAAAATATCAAAAATATATTTCTAAATTTGTGATTATTTGTATTTAAGATCGTAGAATACAAATTACAATTTTTATATTGAAAATTATAAAATCTAGAATATAAAAACAGTATTCTAGACTTTTAAATTATGCAATTTGAAATTTAACTTTTTATATTTTAAATTGTAAAATTCAATATTTTAAATCATGTAATTTAAAATATAATTTTTTTTTTTCAGAATAACCTTGAAGGAAGTGTAAGAGAGTTTAGTTTTTCCATTAAAGGTTAAATGGTAATTTCCTTCTTTACGGGTGCAGGAAGCACCCATGGAGGTGCAGGAAGAAACAGTCGTCTTGAAAACAGGTTTCTGAGTTATAGAGCCTACTAGGGCGTTATCGAATTCCTTTTTGCCACCCCTTATTTATTTTCAAATCTCAAAAAACAATTACAAAAATCCAACCCAAAATAATTAAGATTTTGGGGTTATGAGTCTATGGGATGACATTTTGCCAACTCCATTGTTCAATAAATCTGCCATTTCTTCACATATCCCAAACCTAGTTTACGCATATACAACAATTCATACAAAAACACAATTGTTTGTGCTATCTTTTTCTATCATTAAAACATATAATGAATTATGTGTAGAAAGGAGGTAGATAAACAAAAAAATTGTACAAATTGTTGTAAACATAACATTTCTCAAAAATAAATAGTGAAGGGGTTAATCAAAAGCACAGTTATCAAATAGTCCTGTTATAGGTACAGGATATTTTGCAGTTCTCACAATGTTACTTCTGGCACAAAACACTAACCAGAGTTAGACACAAAACTCAAAGAGACCAAAGGAGTGTGTTATTCTTTGGAAAGACACATCCAATCTCATTCAAAGGTACTTGATGGATGAACCTTGTACTGTTGTACAGTGATGAACATACACAATAGTGGATTTGGTAGAGGTTAAGGCACAACATTCAAAGCATGGGACATTCAACATTAGATTAGATACATGACATGGGGGAACGCAATCAATGTACGTAGCCCCCATAGTTAATTCGTTATCCTAAACAAAAGATTGAAACCTCTACTTTGTTTGAACTACAGGTTGATTAAGAACACTACCAAAATATTTTAAAAGACCAAAATAATGTATACATGTTGAGATATCCAGTGCTCCAAATAGACTGGGAAAAGGAAGAGCAAAGTTTTGCAAAGTACTGGCAACTATATAAGGTAACTGTTATTGTACAAAAGAAAAAAGATTGTCTTCATAAAATTTTACCTGCACCCTTTTCCTTCATCAGGTGAATTCACCATCATGAAATCTTTAGTCAGATCACTAGCTACCCTGAAAGAAAATACAAGATATTATTACCATATGCCACTAAGCTGTCAACTATGCCACAAGATAAATTCAAGATTGTGGAGATGCAATGAAGTACCTCGAGAAGTTTGATAAAGTCAATTGAAAGGCCCCTCCAAATTTTAACAAATGACAACAACCAATTGAGGAAAAGAAATGAACTACAGTATGAAAACACTTAGCCAGCGACCTTAATTGCTCCCAATTCATCAATTTTTGAGCTCTTGTGCTGCAATGAAATTAAGAAATTTAATAGAGAAGTTCACGTAAGATTGGACATGATCAACCACAAAGAAGAGATGGACATTTCAGAAATGTATAGGAAAGAAAGAGAGAAAAAAAAAAAAATAAAGGTTGAAAGCTTAATCTCCACACAAAGTGTTTTCCTTTATTACCTTACTCCTTTTGTGTTTGTGCATATCATTAACATCATCATCTCCATCATGCTTCCTTTTCTGAAATATAATGAGTTAAAGAAGATTAATAAATAGAACCAAGTGTTTGCAACATGTCCAGATAAAATATGGTGCAAAGCCCCTTTTAAAATGCTAACATCAATTGAGACAGATGTCCATAATCAGATCTTAAATCACAAAACAATTCAGTACCACTTCATCATTTGAGTTAAATTGCAAGGTCATGCATGCACTTTTAGAACAATTTTTACTATCAATGTCAACACAATGTAGATGAAGCCATCTAAAATTTCTTAACCTTTTCATGGTGTTTCTTTGAGTGATCAGCACTGGAATCACGATGTCCGCTTTTATCTTTCTTTTTGTCCCTATCCTTGTCCTTGTCCTTGTCTTTGCTGCGGTCTTTATGACGGTGCTTGTGCTTCTTATGCTCCTTATCCTTATCTTTGTCCTTGTCTTTGTGTTTTTTATGCTTCTTCTCCTTGTCTTTGTTCTCGCTTTTTGATTTTCCTGAAATAGTTGGAATCCCTTTCTCTGCCTATTGGGGGGGAAACAAGGAATAATGAGTGCATGTATATGCCAAAAAAGGACAAATTCAACTGTTTTTAGAAGAAAAAAATGATAGCATATCAATTAATTTGTTGCAAAAAAAAATAAAATTAAGTACAATAAAAATCAAAGAAAACTTCTTACAGCGGGCAAGTCAATGGGAGCTGTTTCCCTTAGTTGAAAAGCCTCCTTGAGAACATCTAAGTCAAAAGGCTGAATACGAGCATTTGTATCTCTAAAGGAAGATGTATACTGAATAAGTTGATCCAATTGCATCCCATCTCCTTTTCTTATTTCTGTGTCTCCTACAACATTGTGGAGGTAGTGTGTGTCTGCAATTGATACAGGGAGAGGCCTCTTGCAGAAAAACTCATAGTGGGGTAGTAATTTGAAATGACTTATAAGATCCACAGCACCTGTCAATTCCCTTGGTCCTAATGGTTCAAAAGACACAGTATTATAGGACAAAAATAAACAAGAGAAAGCTTACGGTAAAATTTGAAAAAGGGATGCTTGCAGGCAATTTTTGTAAGACGGGCTCAATTCCTGAACAGATGTTTAGAGCATTTTATATCCACAGTTTCCAATTTCTTTTCATCCAATAATTTCAGCCATAAAACAGTGAATAAACCCATTTGAGCACTTAAAAAAAACATAACAAATTATGAGTTCCTGTAAACATCACATGTTTTGGGTTCCAAAGTTGAAAATTAGAGTAGAAGAGTTTATCTTTCATGGGCAAAAATATATAATCAATGTACATGTTGATATCAGTTTTTATGCTATGCGAGAAAAACTTCTGACAAATATGTCCATTGCAAATAATATAATACTAAAAAGAAAAGCATACACCAATTTCACAAAAATTGAAGATGAAAATAATTCACCCTCATGCTATCCTTCAGCTGAACAACAAATCAAACATCTCCTAAGTCTTATTACTTAATATATTTTCCCCTTTCCTTTCAATTTGGAAACTGTCAACAAACACTGATTGACAAAACAAAAATTCTGCTCAAAGGGCAAATGAATATTTTGTTCAAAGTTAAAAATACTGACTGATTGAAATTTTAGTTTAAGAATCATCAAATGGATAACTCTTGCACACAAAGTTGTCTCAATAGGGCCTGCTTGGATAAACTTCTTCATAAGAATTTCCAAGAGAAGAAAATAAGAAGGAAAAGCGAAATAGACTTCTCTATAAGTTAAAACTAATATATGCGTGATTTAAAAATCATCTTTTAGAGAATCTAATATGAGAGAACTAATGCAAAATTAGCATAGGCATAAGAAAATTTTAGCTAATGGACAAGCTCATTTAATTTTTTTCTTCATATTTTTCTTTCTTAGAAGTGTTTATGGAGAAGTTTACCCAAACAAACCAATAATAATTCAATATTAGACAACAAACAAAGATTTGTATAAAATAATACAATGAATAACACTAGGGTAACAAGCTTCTTACCTCCTCCAAACTTTTTGCCTTCAGGATCCATAATTCAAGCTTGCATGAGTTGTTGAACCATTACCAACTGCAATTTATTATATGACACAAGGAATCTCATCCATAAATGTCAAAATAGGTTTCAATTGCAAGATATCAAAAGGAATACAAGGGCAGAGCTTTTTTAATAAAAAGGAAGACTTGTATTAAAGGGAAAACAAGGGAAGCAAAATAAGAGTGTTAATAAGGTATCCACAGAATCATTTAAAAAAGAGTAAATTACATTAACCAGTAAAGTTTCACAAAATTGCACAAACTCTCCATGGTTTTTTTAATATTTACAACAGCCTCCATTTTATCGAGGAGCAAAGTGAAAAGTTCTTTAAACTATTAAAAAGGGGGGGTAGTGTCATGTATAAGGAGTATCTGGGAATTGACACATCTTTCATTGATAATGTTTTTGCCTTGAAGGCAGAGATTATGGGAGTCGTGTTGGCAATTGAGTTAGTTGTGGTGAAAGGGTGGCTATCCATTTGGTTAGAATGCTGATGGTTGAATTGAAGCCTTCAAGAAACCTGCTAGGGGAAGATGGAATTGTTGTTTAACTACCTGTAGTATTTTCAATTTTTTTACATCTCATGTATGTAAAGAAGGTAACAAGTGTGCTGACAAACTAGCAAATTTAGGGATTGATTCTAGGAAAGATTTTGTTTGGTTTGAAGACTTGCTCACTTGTACTAGGCAAGATTTCTTTAAAAACCAGTTCGGACTTCTGGAATTTAGATTTTCACGATTGTATCATGAGTTTGGTTTGGTTCCTCAAGTTTGTACCAGTTTCTGTTTTTTTCTTTCTTTCTAATAATACCAGAGTAGATGATTGGTGAACTTTGGGTGCCAACCTGGTTAGGATATCAAATTTTCATAGTGATGCCTAGAAGAGAACAACCTCTTACAAAAAACAATAATAATTATAGGAGGTCAGGGACAAAACAAAACTAGGATGAGTTTATATAATTTCACAAAACCTCAAGGATAGTTAGTGTAATTTACTCTTAAAAAAAGTACAAATGAAAAAGAACAAGAAAACTAAAGTGCAACAAAGTCTCTACATCTCTCTACAAAAACACTGAGAATTTATATTTGTAATGGGAAGTGAGTGGCCGTTAGCAGAATAACTCATAACATGGTTATAATTTAAAATGATCTGTAAGATCCAGAGTTGTCATTTCAGTTAGAACACAGTAACTATTCTTTCTTGTATCATATCCAAATTCTGTGTTTTCATGGCCAAAAATGACATGAAACTGTCCAACCATCACCCATACAGTACAAAAACGAATTATGTATGTCTATGGAGGTGATCAACCATGAATTCTGCTGGCTATCATACCACTTTTACCATCACGGCACTCTAAAACAGTTAGCACAAAAACTAAAAAAGTGTTGCAACTTGTAAATATCATAAAGTAAAAGCATGTGTCTCTTCGTATATCCTCAGTAACCATTCACCATATTCACAGGCATACCAAAGAAATTTATAAAAATCACTATGCCTCAAATTATCTTCTGCTAAATTACTGTGAGTATCTAAGACATTTGAGAAGCCATATTATTCCAACAAAACATCATTTTACATACAAAACTTCATACTTATAATAAGACAGACAAAATCCCTGCCCAAAGTCTATTTGGAATGGATACTCTACACCAACATCTATTAAATATTAATACGATTTAAAGACCTTTAAGGCTTGCAAGAGATTTGACCAAGCTTCCCGAAAAAATAACATTTAACCAAGTAAAAAACCCTAAGATAAGAGTACAACGTCAATTGACAACAAGTAAAGATTACTCTATGCCACAGTCAAAAATCTGCACACAGAAAATGTACCAATACAATTTGTTCCCTTTGTTAGTTCATTTTATATTTTCCCTATTTCCAAACATTTAATTTTCAAAACCGAAAGATCAGAAAATCTTGCCAGAGAACTCCATATCACACGCAAAATCATTGTCCAATTAGGGATTTTAAAAAATTTTCAAGGCAAAGAGAAGTCTCTTCTTTACTCATACCTCCCATCCCCCAAATGTCATTCTGAGGGCATTAAATAAGTTTTCTCAGAGGGGCCCTAAACCACTATTTGAAAGCACACAGATAATCCAAATTTTGTAGCAGCCCTTGACCATTCTACACTATCTAAAAGAACAAAAAACTATGCAACTGGAAGTAACTTATATATTAGATACAAATTTACTTGGATACTAGGCTCATTTATAATCCAATTCTGAAATGAAGGAAAAACAATGAATTGTCAAATACTAAACTAGGGTTTTCAAGAAAGCTGCACTTGAGTATCCAAATGAGTAGCTGGTATTTTCAAAGATAATATGCAGATATCTCATTTGCTCATTACATAGAAATAAACAAACTTAAAACTGCAGTTATTGATCTCATATTGCGCGTCTAACTCCGAAAATAAATGCGATAGCGACGATGACCGTTATTTTAAATATTATAATTATAGTATTATAATAAGCAAATAATTAATACTACACATCTATATACTCAAAATCAAAACAAAACACCTAAAACTGAAGAAATTTGCGGTAAATAATTAACAGTTTACACACACAATCACCATCAATCTGGGAGCAACAACATGTTAATGACGTAAAGCCGTTATCTTGGTCATCATAATCACATAAAATCCCAAGGCTGCTCCATTCCCCTATCACACTATAGAGACACTATTAACTACTATGCTTAAAACTTAGATAATTGGCCGTAATTATTTCAGTTTCACTTATACTAATAACTCAAATTGACTATTTTGGCAGCAGTATAACACGCCGGAAGCCGTTATGCGCTGAAAGCCGTTGTCTTGGTAGCACTATTTTAGCGCAAAAAGCCGTTATTTTGGTCATTAAAGCTGTTATCTGAAATCACTTCGCTATTTGAATCCCATAGCAAGCCCAAGGGAGCTCCACGTCCATCCCACTATGGTGGCCTATGAACTATTATGCTTAAAACTTAGATGATTAGCTAAATTACTTTAATTCAGCTTATACTCATAACTCAAATTGGCAATTTTCTCTTCTATTTTCTGTAGGTGACCTGAACTTGATTGGTTAGGCTTTGAAAAGATTAAGGTTCTACTTTCAGAGAAGGGAAAGCTCAACTATGACCACCATACGAAGTGAAGAGTAATCCTACACAAAATTTTACTAGAAGAAGCCAATAATTCAAACCCTAGAATCATCAATCTTAACCCCCACACCAGGTTAGTCCTCTAAGAGTATAAAAACATGGGGGAAAGGGGATCCAAGATGTAAACAGTTCAACACACACACACTCATGTGAATTTTGGAATACTAACACTAATTTCTAATCCGTTTTCGATACTTCGCATCTCTACAGTCAGAATCGTTTTCCAATTCCCCTTCTCCCAGTTTTCAACTTTTGGGATTACTCAATATTCAAACGTAACGTTCAAAAAAAAAAAAAACAAAAACAATAACACCAAATTCAAAAACTTCTCACACAGTAGAGCAGAATACTGGTAAAAATCAACACCACCACACACGCCCCAGAATAAACAGACCACCTTCCTCACATAAGTCAACAATAACAATAAAAAAAACTCATGCAGGAATTGAAAAAGTGAAGAAAACTCACATGGAGTGAGGCAATTTGGCTTTGAGAGCAGACAAAAAAACCCAATTCTGACGAACCAGAGCCACGCCAATCTAGAACCCTCTCGCCCTTCGACCACCCACCAAATATCTCAGCCAAAGCTACGCAAAATTGGAATTGTTAAAGCGAAAAAAGCAAAAATCCGGAAAAGGGTACTCGAGTTTGTAAGGAAAAGAGAAACCTTTTTTTCGTGCAGGAAAAACCAGCGCGCGAATTAGAATTGACCCGTGAAGGAGCTGGCATGCGAGAATGGAAGAAAGACCGAAAAGTGCAGATCCAAGCAGTGGGAGAAGAAGAAGAAGATTTGGGTCCTCAGAGAAACACGTAAAGAGAAGATCTTTGGGTTCAGTTCTGGAACAAACTGTTTTTCCTTCGCAACTCGCTCGTGTTTGTGTTTCTCTGTTTTTTCTTTCTTTCTTTCTCAGTGTAAAAAAAACATCAAAACCCAAAATTCTCTTCTTCTATGCAGATCAGTTGCCACATCTGCAATTATATTTAGCCCTAATGTTTGGGTAAATTACCGGTTTTACCCTTGACTATTGCTTGTGCTATTGGATCAGGTGCCAAATTAATTACAGTATTGCCACCTTGGACTATTTAGGACAACACAGTGAGAGTGGCATGAAGATTTTCTCATTTTGTTTTTCATACATTAGTATCATAGTACACAGGTGAAAATTAGGGCATTATCTTCCCAATTTTTATTTTTTTTAAATGTCCTTATTTTTAAGGTAGCATCTTTTCACACTACGCTACAACACCAAAGTATTTAGAATTATTACAATAAGTCCACGTTCCTTTAAGTTTTTTCTTTTTTTAAAAAAAATGTTATTTTGGACTATTTTTTCTTGACAAACTTTGTTTTGTTTGAGTTTGTTTAATATGGAAAAAGAAATTCAGTCAAATCATATTCAAGTCTTTTTATTTGTTTTGCTTTAATTGTTTGTTAAGTTTAAATTATTGGATTAGGTTCTTTTAATGTACAATAACAATTGAGAACCAAAATAGAAATAGAGGTAAACTGAAAAATTAGAAACTATACACACTAATGACATCTAAGGACATGAGTTAAATTCACATTTATTCTCTCTGTTATAAGTTTTCTTGAACAAAAACAAATGTGAGTTATCTCTTTAAAAGTGTGTAGAATAATTTAATGGTGTGTTTTGGATTGACAATTTTAAGAGCACATTTCATTTATACAAATTATATTGTTTGAATAATTGAATTATTTAAAAGAGAACAAATTTAAATTTTACCTTAAATGTGAAATTTTTCTATTTCATATTCACATATATTTTTTTATATTCTCTTTAATTTGATTTTAGTTCAATGATCATTTTAGATGGATGACCAATGTGAGTAAGATCAGAATATATGTTTTTATTTAAAATATTATGATTGTTATTGTTATTGTCATAAATGATTGTTATTTCATTATTTCATGTTTTTATTTGTCATTGGTATGAATGCTATATATATTTGACTATGTGAATTAAGTTTTTTAGATTGACATACATGTTATATCTTTTCCAATAATTATGGAGATTTTTCTTTATTATTAGTATGGATGATATTACTTGTTTACAGTTTATTTATATTTTTTTGAATGATGATTGAAAGAATTTCAACCAATATTAACTATGTACTTAATTTAAATAATATATACTTAGTAAATAATAATATATTTAATAGTATATTGTAATTAGATTTCTTTTATAAGATTTATAAGTGTTGTTGGCGTTACACTAAAAGTGTGTATAAATATGTATTATAAATTAATAGCTAAAGGTTATGTTATGGTGTATCGCATGTTATCTGATTTACTATATGTTATGATTATAAATTATTATATTAATTTGATTTTCATAATATAATAATACAACATTTATATCATTATTTACTTAATTTAAATAATATATACTTAGTAAATAATAATGCATTTAATAGTAGTTTGTAATTAGATTTCTTTTATAAGATTTATAAGTGTTGTTGGCGTTATACTAATACATTAAAAGAGAAATGAAATTACACATTAAAAAATATAAATAAATATGTATTATAAATTAATAGCTAAAGGTTATATTATGGTGTATCGCGTGTTATCTGATTTATAATATGTTATGATTATAAATTATTATATTAATTTGATTTTTATAATATAATAATATAACATTTTATATCACAATACAATCTTTTTCGCCACGAATCATATATTCATTGATTATTGTCTATAATTGATCATTTTTTGTTGTTACTTAAAATATTTAAATGTTAATGTTGTATCTTCCATACCATTTTTCCTTACTTGATAGTCTTTGTGGAACCATTTGTCTCCGTCTATACAAATTAAAAAACACACATTTCTCTCTTCAATAATCTCAAAACCATAAGAAAAAAACTCAATAATTTTGCTCATTAAAAATAAAAAACAATAAAAAATATATATAAGAGAAAAAAAAGAGAAAATCTATGTATTAGCTAAACATCATTTTAAAAACCTATGTGTTTTTACATAAACTCTTTATCATTGTTGTGAAAAAGAAAATTAAATGTTATAAGACAAAATCTCAAAATGATTTTTAGGTTAGGTTTAATAGGACGATGTTTATACTTTAAAAGAATAAAATAAGATGAGGAAATACAATTGACATAAATTATTGTCTTATAAAATCTATTTCATTTAAGAAAATTGAGAATAAGCTAGTTATTTATGACAATTATAACTAATTTTATTTAATTTTAAAAAATTTATTAAATTAATTTGATCAAAGACTATTATAGTTTAATTTAGATACGTAACCTTCTATTTTGCTTATATTATTCATTATATATATCTCTGTAATTGTCATTGTTAAATGTTACGAAACTAAATTTATTCATTTATTGACTTGTGTAAAGTTGATAAATTATAACAATTACGTAAAAGATAGGAAAATTCACTTAAACAAAAAAATAGTTAGAGTGTAACCAAATGGATTGAAACTATGATTGGTAATTAAAACTAAGAAACTTAACTGTAGAACTAAGAAGTAATCAATAAGTGTACAGGAATAAAATAAATAAGTAAAAAATTTCATAAACTTAATGCAAATAAAACTTTTAAGGTGAATATTACATCACCTCAAATTTATATATAATGTTTACAAATTAATTCTACATTTTATTTTATTAAATTTTCAATTCTAATTTAATGAAAAATACAAGAAACAAAGTGCTTAAAGTTAAAAGAATTAGTAAATGCTGATCAAATTATCTCAACCAATTTTTTTTCCTTGAACTCAGTGATTTAAATTGCAACAAATTTTGATTCTGTCCTTTTTTATTATTTGTGTTTGTTAAAGAAAGGTGATCATTTTGAATAATTTTTTTAGAGTCACATTTGAAACACTACATAAACTATTTATTGATCAATTTGTATTATTAATTGGTTTATTTATAATATTTAAATAGCTGACTCAACAATAATAATTAAACCCCACCTATCAATTAATAATTCTCAATCATTTTATTATTGTTATTATTGTACAATTATTATTTTAATTAATATGAATAAGACATCTACTTAAAATTTGTTTGACTACTGATCCATCATTCATAGTTTGACAAGATGCAATAAAATTTTATTTATTTTTATTTATCATGCTAATTTATTTGTGTTAATATTTATTACATATAATAATAAATATATTCAGTTGAACACTTTTATATACCAATAATATAAAGATAAAGTAGTGAGATATCATATTATTCTATATCACAAAAAAAAAATGATATAAAACAATTATTAGGTTTAGAATCAGTACAATAGTAAAATAATAATTATTGATAAATATAAATTTAGCACTTTGTTTTTAAACAAAACTAAAGGAGATATGAAGTTATTCTGATAATATATCAAATTTTAGTTTTATATTGATAGGGAGATGTAACTGACTTAATGATCAAAATTAAATTCAACAAAAGAATTAATATTATGATTAATATTAAAATTAAAAATATTAAGATTGAATGTAATTATCATACTTAACAGTGTTCTCATAAATTAAAAAGATAAAATATTACTCATAATATTCAAATTACTAGAAATAGCACAACATTTTAAAACAAAATATATTCTCATATAAATAATTAATCTTAAACGGTGCGACAAAAATTCAATTACATTATACAATTATTTATATTTCTATTTTGTTTAAAGAACAGATATATTCATGAACAGGTGTATCAATTTAAAATTATTTAGAAGTAAATTAAATAATCTTACATTAAAATTAAAAAAATGACAAATTATTTTTATTTAAAAGATGCTATCTCAACAAATATTAAACCTATTCAGATCTGTTATGATATATTACTTCTTCAATTAATAATATATAAATTTAAAAAATATAAATTATAAAATTATAACTTTTAGATTTGACTGTTAATTTTCTTTTTATAGTGAACATTATATCAGCCAACCCTAACCCGAGATAATGTGATCGGGTAACGGGTCCCCTTACAAATCCGGATCCAACCCGTCAACAAACAAATTAAAACATAATAATATTTATATTTTTTATTTATTTTTCTTTTACTTTCTTTCTTCCCACACAGCATAGAAGAGAAAAGGCCGTTTTGGCGCCGCAAAACACAGTTTTTTAAGGTTGTCTCCGCACCGCTATTCACTGTCTCCGAGATTGTAGGGTTTCACTGCTCCAATGGCGGCGTTCGACCACTTCGGGAGCATTTACGACGTCGCTTTCAAGCCCCGCTTGCTTCTCTCCCTCATCAGAGACCATCTTCCCGACGAGAAGCGTGCCTTCTCCGACCCCTCTCAACTCTCCAAGGCTGTGTCACTCGTCAAGAAGCACTCTCTTCTCTCTGAGTCTTTCCTCACAGACTCCACGCCTCCCAAGATAATAGAAGCCTGGAAATCCGCATTTTCTTCCTGGCTCAACCGCATCTTCTCCCTCCTCTCCACTTCCATGGTGGGTATCAAAAGCAGCAAGCTTTTAATTTTTTTCCCTTTTCTTTTTCTTTCTTGTTTTGAATGATTTTTGTAGTTGAGATGGGTGTGTTGTTCCTTTCTAGCCTGATAAATGCTGGGCGGGGATCACTCTGCTCGGGGTTACTTGTGAAGAGTGCAGCTCTGAGCGTTTTCTAGAATCTTACTCTGTGTGGTTCCACAAGTTGCTAGCTTTTCTACAGGTACCGAGATGTTTTGCCTTACATGCTGATGATTCTTTTGATAGAGTTTTCAGGTTTAGGAATATAAAGTGCTGTTCACTATAGATAGACATACAGTTGTTTAGGTTAGTTGTTGTTTGGTAAACTTTTGCATAAGTCTAGGAAAAGAAAACAATGAAGGAGCTTCTTCGTTACATATGTATTAGTTTAAAGTAAGTAATCTTTTATATAAGTTAGAATGAGAGAATTTCTATAAATTAATTTATGCACATAAACTAGTTTTAGTTTATAAAGAAACTCATTTAATCTTTTCTTATTCGTTTTCTGCTTCTTTGTGTTTATGGAGAACTTTATCTACATAGGTCCTAGATGAATGTAGACCTTAGTGGCACTCACATGTGGCTAGTACCTTTTGTTCTTTTGAGCATATTAAGAGGGTTTGATCCTTTATCTTGTGCTTTACTTTCACAAGGGGACTATTCCTGTGTATTCTGGCAGTGAGAATATCTCTGTTACATTTCTGGATCTAAAACACAATGCTTTGTAACTGTAAGACTAATCCTGCACATATTTTAGCCTACAAGCCAATGGTACATGAAAGAGAACTTAACGTAGCTGATACCGTTTAAATTTAATGTTCTTGTACTATTCTCCTCTACAGATTTCAGACATCCTTCCTGTAAATTATAATTCGGCAGTCTATCTTTTGGGGATGGCTTTTGGAATTAGTAAATGTGCTTGGTCCCGCTGCATGCCATTAAAGAGCTCACAAAGTTTTCTTTCCTGTATTTGATAAGGATCCTGTTTTTTCTGCATGATATGTTAGTGATTAATGCCAAACATTGTTTATATGGTACAGTCTTTTTTCATCGACTTTCATTTCTATCTCTTAAAGTATCACGCTCAATGTCCTTGTTTGCACGTCTTTGTACAAATCTCTAAAATGAATTTTCTATTTGTGATGTGCTCAATTGTGACGAGTTCCTTGATCTTTGCTTGAAATAGTCACCAGCAGATTCAAATTTAGTGAGGGTGGCAGCTTGTGCTTCAATGTCTGATTTATTTGTAAGGTTAGATATTTCTTTTTATACCTTGAGAGTTTTCTATTAATTGGTGCAAATATTGGTATGCAATGTAGAGTACTCATGCTTGATGCTGCTGATTAAATGAATCCCTTGGTAGAAATCTCTCTCTCTGTTTTTTCTGCAAGCTTTTGTGTGGTTGCCACCTACATTACCAATAGTTTTTTACTTTTCTGTTATGCATGATACTCAATAGGATGAGGGTAAGGTTGTCCAACTTGAGTCTGTGTAAACTTGAGGAGGGTTCATAAACTTGACAAATAAACTTGCAGGAGTTTACTTAATTAAAAAATAAAATTAAAATATTTTTATAGTATCTAAATTAAGTTAATAGCATAAATTGGTAAAAAAACACACCATTCCATGTTCCAAGTTTCAACTTAAAACCATTCTAATTTTTAGGGGCATTTTTTAAACTATAAACTAAACAAATTGGGGATATCAATTAGACAATTCACTCTTTCACAGTGATCTCAGTTCTCAACTAAGACTGCAAGTTCAGAAAGAAAAAAAAAAAAAGAAAAAAACAGAAATGTCTTGTTCATGTAGAGAGGCCAGAGGGGGTACCTTGTTCAAAATTTAGGTTTCAGAACAGCAGACTAGCTACCAGATAGAGGGCAGTAGTAGTTGGAAACTTGTTGCTGCCAGGCAAGTGAGCGAACAAGCAGTTGCATATCACATTCACAAGTAATACAGTTGTTATGGCAAATTGCATTGTTTACTGATTCATGGGCAGGTAACCAAACAAGTGGTTGTTTTGAATTTGCAGATCAGAAGGGGTTGCATTTGTTTTAAATCGAAGTTTGTTGGTCAAAATAGGTATTAAGCAAATACATAATAGAATCAAATAATTGGAGGAACCCTAACTGAATGGTTATGTTTTGGGTTTTTATTGCACCTCAAGCAATCTTGCTAACTTGACTGTGGAATGCTAGTGTAATGAGTTTTTCTGATCCTTTTTGCTTCTAGTTAAGTCTAGTTAAGTGATCAAGTTCAATTGTGTTAGTGAGGTGGCATGATTTATGAGCCCAAATTTGTAATCTTAAAATTACAAGTTTTACTTGTGAGTTTGAGAACAATGGATTGTCCTATATTTGATTCCATTTACTTGACTGCTTATTAAGTTTGATAGCTCCCAGGATTTCTACTGAAACAAAAGTTAATATAGACATGAACTTATTCTATATATTTAAATATTTCCAAGATTTTGTTTGTATTATATTTTCTGTCACTTATTGCTTGAGTCAAACTAGTATATCTTGGAGCCATTCTTAGTCCTATTGCTGGTTAGATCTGTCTTCATTAAAATAGCTGGCAGCTTCCTGTACTAACTCTGTTACAAAATAGGTTAAGTGGATATCCTAAGATCAAGAAGGAATCATCTTCCTGTGCTGTTAAAGTTGTTCAGCCTACATTGAAGATGTTAACTGATGACAACTCAGAGGCAATATGGGTAAGTTGGTTTGGGTATTTTGTAGATTTGCATTTGGAATCAGTAAATTTGATAGTATTTTATATGTGCAATATATGTTGATGGGCATGCAACAGTTTCCTCCGGACCTCTCCTGACTTACCCGTACACAGGTTTATGCTAAGAGATGAAATGTCTTTTGTGTTAAACTTATATAATGTGGAAGATAAAAAGTTTTGGTTGAATGTAGACAAATCTTTAAATATAAGATATTTTCTGTTTGCTTTTGACATTAGATACCCTACTTTTATTTGTCAATTCTCATAAACCTGTTATTATTTCTTTTTTCAGAAACTTTATGCTTCATTTGCCTACAGCGTTTTTAATATTTGAATTGTGGTGAATGCAGGATGCTGCAGTTCATTTGTTATGCACCCTAGCAACTTCATTTCCATTTTCTATTCGTAATCATTATGATAGTGTAAGCTTCTCCTTTCTTGGAAGTCCTTAATTTCTGTTTGCATGAGTAGAATATTGTTTCTTGGATAAATTTCACTACCTCCTTCAATACTTTTTTTACCAGAGCTAGAGTTTCAAACTGAAATGGTACTTTTGATATGTTCCTTTTCTTTTAATTTCACCAGCATCTTCCAACTTTTGACTTCAATACTATGTTCCTATTATAATTAGGCTGACACATGTTGAAATGCTGTAGGTAGTTTTTGGCGTGTTGTGTTGCATGAACTAGTCTCAAGTTCATGTTCTTTTCTATTTCATATTTTTTTCATTGCAGAAGGATTTATTATTGTCATCCCTTTGTATTTCTCCTCTCTTTCTCAATGAAATTCTTTTCTAATAAAATAAATTCTCAGGAAATAATCATGTTTATTCAATGTTTCTAATTGGGTTTTATTTTCCTAATATATTTATTTATATATTTACTTTAATAATTTTAAAAGTGAGTCATAAAACATACAAAGGATGCACATTTGTTTTAAGATTTGCATAATTGGGATGTTAATGCTTTTGCACTATGTATCTGCATTTGCACTTGTATTCACACCAATTTTCTTTTTATAGTCAATAATCTGGCGTGTCTCTTTCTCTGCATGTTTGGAAGATGATGAGCATGCCACTTTTGCATATGATTAATACTAGGTTTTTTTGTTGCTTTTACTAGGGAAAGGGTTGAGAAAAAACTATTTAAGTTCCCCTGGTGTTGTATTCACATTTTGATGGGTATTTTTTTTTTTTTTTTTTTTTTTTTTTTTT
>Ga0099824_1001056_pt1 | contig 37090 bp, 26 predicted proteins | sample SiratrowhiteBW_FD_76837 | JGI IMG/M metagenome (GOLD analysis project Ga0099824, IMG submission 76837) | Root nodule microbial communities of legume samples collected from California, USA - Siratro white BW | ecosystem: Host-associated > Plants > Roots > Nodule | place: USA: California... | reverse complement strand
TCATAGAAAGAACCGGGGACCCCAGAGAAGTAGCATGGACCAATTCCACCTTCCATTTCATTTTGCAATTTCTCTTTAAAGCTGTCAAGGGACGTAAAGATGCTGTTGAAGTCATTCCCAGGGAGATCATTCAGAAACACCTTGTATTCTGGAGATTTATGGTTCAGCTTTTGGCAAAGCTTCTCCACAGTCTTGATGAGTTCAGACACAACAAACAAAGTGTTTGGTCCAGAAGAGCAACCCAAATCTGCAATTGCCAAGCTTCTCGGGAGTGTGCTGCTATACAAACTAGTTATGGCTTCCTCTCTTATTGGCTTTGACAAACTAATCGCCTTTTGCTGTAAATCAATGACAGACAATTTCTGGTTGAACTTCATTGTACTACAATACGTGATTGAAACATATGCATGCATTTCAATTAATTTTCGAAAAAAATTACAATAATGTTCTGTTTCATGAAATTATATCTCCTGTTTTTTGTAACACTTAATTACAGTATAATTAGTACCCAGGTTGTTATGCAATACTTGATTAAAACATGGATGTACTTCCATTAATTTTAGAAAAAAAAATACACAAATAATTTGTTTAATGAAATTATATCTCCTGTTTTTTAACACTTCAAGCATATTTTTTTAAAATACTGGATTAATGACATTAAAATGATATTTTTGTTTTTTTTATTAAAGAACTAATTTATTTTAATAGCGGATTACGAATGTATGAACTTTATTTTAGGTTTAAAACATAAAGATACAAGATTTTTGGACAAGATAAATTAACAATGTTAATAAATTTAATAACATCGGAGTTAAAATCCTTCACAATAATATCTTTGGGTCCAAACATGTTACCACACGGGTAATTGACATAGTGATTCTTTTAACAGCTACAATAACATTTAGAATAATTTTACTTTAACACCCTGTAGCAAGATAATATCTGATTTTTATAATAAAATATTATATTTTAATAAAATAATATTATTTTTTAATATCAAATAGTTTAATGTCAAATAAGAATAAGTTACTATTCTCGGTGTCAAAGTATCGTCTCCCTAATATTTATAGATTATAATTTTAAAAAAAATAAATATTAAAAAGTTTGTACTTAATTTCTTACATGAATTCATGAATTGATTGAAAAAAATTGTAAATAGATACATTTCAATCAAAATGTCCTTAATTTTCTTACTTAAATACAATTTTAATAAACTAATGACTGGTATTAAAAATAAATTGTTTTATTAGTGTTAATTTTTACGATAAAATGTTTTTTCCCTGTACGTTTTCTAAAACCTTTGCATATCATTTTGTCTTTTGATCTTCTAAAATTTACATATAATTTTTGCCATTATCAGAAAAAAGTTATACAAATTACGATTTATTAAAAGAAATCTTGCTTAGGTGTATCCGCCATCATTTATATTATTATATCGCTAACAGTAGCATGAAAAACATATTTAAATTTTAGAAGAAATATGTTTGACTTTCAAAGAAATGAAATAATACGAAATTAGAATACATATTTTATCCTAAAATCTTTATTTAACATCTGTATCATATCAATTTTTTCACAATTTAAAACTTTTTTTCTTTTCGTTATATTCTTATTCTCAAATTGCACTAATGTATTTACAAGATAAAATTAGTTCATATTTAAATTAAAATTTGTTATAAAAAGAACATTTTGAACTGGGTAAATGAAGACAGAAGCATAGAAGATGTTAGTATACCTGAACAAAGGAGTTGTTTGCATAGCTGGTGTTTCCAGCACCCCCGTTCATGTGCAGTACCTGTGCTACTTCCATTATTCAATCTTAATTTCTTCAATTCTTTTGCTTTTACTCTTGCCTCTGTGATGTGATCCAACTTCATATTACAGACACATATATATATATATACACACATGTTTATGAGCATACTCCTTTTTCAACCACAAAATCATGTTTATTTTACCATGATTTTAAATAAAATAATATTTAATTTCGTGGTTATCACATAATCTCATCAGAAGTTATTATTGGTCTAAAAGTGATGAGCCTTTTTAGCATGGATGTCTCGTTATCAAGTGTGGGGGACCATGAACAGTATATGGCTATGAATCCAGGTAAAGAAAGTCACCAACCATGATGAAAGTGATTGATGATTAGAGTAAGAATGAATTTATATCTTCAAGCGCATCCCATATATACCAGTGCATGTCTTACACGTGATAAGAAATTTGTGTAAATATTTCTAATGAAATAATACTTGTATAGTTAAATTCTAATTAAAACCAATTAGTTGCAAGAAATGAAATAATGCTTTTCAAATTTTATTATAAATTATAAAATTAATTTATAAAGGTTACTACAAGAAAAAAATTATTTAGAAATCATTTTTAATTACCAAATAGAATAATTGCTAATTGTGATCAAAATAATTATCAAATTAGATTTTGGTTGTTAACTAACTACAAAATAAAAATAATAATTAAATTTAGTAACAAATTAAGTCAAGATAATTGGTATTAAACATTAACTATCAAAGTTTTAGTCACTTATAACATTAAATTCTAAATTATATCTAATTAAGTTAGCAACTTAATTCGGTTAGATACAAACTTGGTATAACTTGGTATATAGGGGATGTGCTTGAAGTCTTTTTATATAAACATTATTCGATTTATTTGAAGTAATTAAAAAATATGTAGAGATGGCGAGATCCAAACATACATCTCAACTGGAATAAAGATAATATAATATCCTTCCCAACAAAACTTGATTAAGATAAATTCTATATTATTTAACTATATTTTATTTTAATAAAGATGGAATGTCATAATGTAATTATGATTTAATCTATCTAATTTACATCATTATATCATTATTTTTACTTTCAACATGTATACGTAAATATATTTAAACCCATGTATGATACATTTGTTTGTGAATATTTTCTTAGTTATTATTGATTTTCCATGTTTAGAGGAAGGATAACAAAGCAGTGAGAAGGAAGCATGAAAAAAAAAGAAAAAACTGTTATTATATATATATATATATATATATATATATATAAGGTGGTGTCAGGGTTTAGGGTCAACTTTCATAAGAGTATGGTTGGGGCGGTGGGCATCTCTAAGCTAGATTTACTTGTCTACTCAAAATGTCTCAATAGCAAGAAGATGGACTTACCTTTTAAGTACCTAGGTATGTCAATTGGAGGAAACCCAAGAAGACATGAGTTTTGGAATCATGTTATGAAAAAGATTAGTTCTAGATTATCGAGATGGAAGGGGAGATTGCTTTCAATGGCGGGTCGGATTTGTCTGATCAAGTCAGTTATCAGTATTTTACCCTTGTTTTATTTCTCCTTCTTCAGAGCACCTGTTAGTGTCTGTAATCAGATTAGACGTATTCAGGCTAAGTTTCTATGGGGTTAGGTATATGATGGCAGGAAGATTGCTTGGGTGAATGAAGACGATATGCAGTCCAGTTGAAAATGGTGGCTTGGGTATTAAAGACATCAGTTGTTTTAATGATGCTTTGCTTGCTAAGTGGAAATGGAGGTTTGGGGTGTCTAAGGAGGGTTTGTGGAGGGATATTCTACAAGCAAGGTACGGTAGTTGGAGGAATATGGGTGATACTTCAGGTCTTACCAAGGTACCTGTGTGATGGAAGGATTTGATCGGGGTCTGTGGTAATGATATACAAGGGAATTGGTTTGATTGTAGATTTCAGTGATGAGTTGGGAATGGGCAGTGTATCAAATTCTGGGATGATAGGTGGGTGGATGAGCAAGCGTTGAAAGATAAGTTCCCAAGGTTGCACTCAATTTCTCAGAATAAAGATAGTCTAGTAGGTGACATTGTTGAGTGGGATGATAGTAGGACCTCACGCTGCATAACTTGGAATCTCAGTTGGCGTAGAGAGAGGTTAGAATGGGGAAAACGCTTAGAAGAACAAATGTTGGCCTTGATGTCAAATGTCAAATGTCAAGTGGGATGTGAGGAGAGAAGACAGGCTGGTGTGGGTGGATAAGGATTACCAGGATTATACAGTTAAGTCTGGTTATAGTATCTTGAATAGTGAGAGTCTTTTGCAGACTTCAGAGATTTTCAAGTTGGTATGGAGTTTAAATGTAGCTTCTTCAGTGTTAGTGGGAGCTTGGAGGTTATTACTGGATAAAATGGCAACTAGATCTAATTTAGCAAGAAGGGGAGTCCAGTTAAGGAATTTGAAGTGCCCCTTGTGCCAAGAAGGTGTTGAAATCGCTATTCATTTGTTTAATACTTAGTAATGTGGTACAACAAGTTTGGGATCAATGTGATAGGTAGGTTGGAAATGTGGGTGTTAGACATGAGTCTACACTTGTTAATTTTCAGAGTTTCTGCTTATTGGGTCAAAGGCAGAGTGTTAATAAAACATGGAAAGGGCTATGAGTGGCTATTGTATCGGAAATTTGGAATCACAGAAATAAGGTGGTATTTAGAGGTGGGGTTATGGATGCCGACGAAATATTTAGTCTTGCTCAAGTTAAGGGTTGGCTTTGGGCTAAGTACAAGATGAAGAGAACCACTTTTTCTTACTCGGATTGGCATTTATCTCCAGTTTTGTGCCTACAATCTCTGGCCTAGCAATTCATGAGGAAAGGTGAAGTCTGTATGTGGATATTTACGTGTTATAATTTCTTGTGTTTCTAGTTTCTTGGGTAATGGTTTACTTATGTGGAGTGCCTTTTTTATGTTTGGATAGGTGTATTGGTAGATTTGACACTTGAGTATGAGTCTGTTGTATTGTATAAGGGTTGGAACACCCCTAAAGTGTTCCTTTTATTTAATTCATTTTTTGTTGTTAAAAAAAATATATAAAAAGAAGGTGAAATGAAAATTGGTCGAAAATATTAAAAACAAAGTATAGATCGAAACTAAAAGACGTGTATAAGAAATATAGAAGCTCATTAAGTTAGAGGATGAAAACTCATCATTTCAAGCTTTAAGATAAGGATATTAAACGTGTTTTGGTGTAATGCTTTGACAAAGATATCCGCTAGATGTTTTAAACTTTTGATGGAAAAAAAATGAAATGATTTTGCTTGAAACTTCTCTCTAACCACATGGCAGTTTATTTCAATATGCTTTGTATGTTGTGCCTTGCTACTTGGTTATCACATTAAAGATTGACAGATTGTTGAAATTTAATTTGGAGATCACGTAAGAGGAAGGTTAGTCATTGCAACTCGCATGAAGTGGAAGCTAAAGCTTGGTGCTCAGCTTTAGAGGAAGAGCAAGTGTTTTAATTTTAGTTCTCTAGGAAATCAGAGATGATCTAAGGTATACGCAATGCCAACAGTAGAATGTCATGTATATGTAAACGAAGTCCAATTTGAGTCGTTAAAAGCCTTTAACTATATATTAGAGTTGCAAGGAAAGAAAACACCTTGTGTAGAGGAACCTTTTACATACATTAGGATATGATTTACAACTTTGTGATGATAAACAGAGGGTGATTGATGAACTGGCTTAGAAATTAACCAACGAAGTTGATGTCGAGTCTAGTGTTAGTTAAACAAAGCAACCTTCCAATCATTCAATGATATGATTCAATTTCATGGGTGCAGTTGTCTTGAATATTTTTTTGATGTCTTTGTCATACGTGTAGAACATGGTTTGGCAAGTAACATTCCTGAGTCTTCCAAAATATCAAGAGCATACTTCCTTTAACAAACATGTATCCATTTACTTGAAAAAAACTATCTCCAATCAAAGGAAAAATTTAGTTGTTCAAGATTTTTTATTTTAAAAGTTTTATTTAAAAAATCTCTCACTTTGTTAATGTCATTTAGATTCAAACAAGAATAATGTTGTCAACGTAAATCTGCAAGACAAGAAAGGAGGTGACAATTTTCTTGGTGAACAAGGAGTAATCTAAAGGAGATTGATGAAAATGAGGTTGTGCAAAGATGAACCAAGCTTAGCATACCACTACCTGCTTGCTTGGTTAAGGCCATACAAGAACTTAGTGAGACTACACACTTGATTTGGTTTGGTAGCATGTAGCCCATGAAGTAAGATCATGTAAACTTTCTTTGTTCAAATCACAATGGAGGAAGGCGTTATATATGTCAAGTTGTTTCAAAAACCAATTCTTGGAAACAAAGTAGAGCAAATGAACGATCTTGGCAATTAGGGAATATGTGTCTAAATAGTCAAATCCTTCAAGTTGGGTGTAGCCTTTAGCAATATGACATACTTTTTGACTTTCGATGTCTTTATTGGCATTATATTTTAACTTATAAACTTAGTTGCATCCAATAGGTATCTTTCCTGGTAGTAGATCAGTTGTGTACTATGCTTCATTTGCCTTGAGCACATCAATTTCAACATTCATGGCTATTTTCAATTCAAGTATGGTAACAACTTCTCCATACCTTTGAGACCTAGTATGAGAGGAAATAGTTGAAACAAATCATAAGTGTTTTTAGATAAAGACACATATCAAAGAAAAAAGTTGATAAGAAATATGACCCGGTTGTTATTGTGGTTGTCGTCGAGTTGTTTTTTTTTTGTTGTGCAGCTGAATAAAGGTGTGGTCATGAAATATGGCATTCTTGGAAATGAAAATTTCTCTGATATTGATGTCCATGACAATGTATCATTTAGTACAAGTCTTGAATTCGAGAAAAATGCATTTTTTACTTCTAGGATTAAGTTTATCTTTGTTGTCTTGTATGGTAGAATAAAAAAAATACACCGAAAAAATCTTTAAACCAGAAATATCATAAACTTGATTAGAAAGAAGTTCATACGAGCTTCTGAAATTGATAACAAGAGAAGGCAATTTTTTGGATTAAGTATAGTGCATGAGAAACAACATAAGACCAAAATGTTTGGGCAAGCAAGAATGAAATATAATATTTCTAATTACATTTAATATGTGTTGATACTTCCTCTTAACCAATTTTATTTAGATGTCTCAATGCATGAAGTCTAATGTAAGATGTCAAACTTATCATAAAATGCTTTGTAATTAAATTTTAATTTGTTATCAATCCTTATGATTTTAATAGTTCTATTGAATTGGTTCTAAGCATACATAACAAAACTAGAAAGAATAGGTCTCGTTTCACTCTTGTTTTTCATTAAAAAGATCTTAGTGTGTTTTGATAAATCATCAACTATGGTGAGGAAATACCTTTTTTCATGTATAGACGTAATTTCAAAAGGTCCTTAAATGTCTATATGAATGACATCAAAGATATCATATGTAACAATTTTATTATGAGGAAAACTAAGTTTATTGTTTTGCAACATAACAAAAATCACATATATTTTTATCATCGTATCAAATGTCAAAAATTATCTTTAACATATTTATTCTAGGATCTTATTAGAAAGGGTGACGAAGCCTAAAATGTCAAAAGTCAATGTGTCAAGTCTTGTAGTTAAAAGCATTATTCAAACGAGCTTTAATATTTATGCCAGGATCCATGTTTCCAACAGTATTGTTAGATACCATCAATGAGGTTAATTTGGATATCATGTATCTGACATTTTTTTATGTGAAAACAAGCATTGACAATTGGAATAATTTATAAGCCTTTGAACATATATAATATTCAATGTGAATTCAGGTGTGTAAAGCACATTGTAAATATTAAGTCATTTTGTGACTTAGATGGTTTCTCAATAATTTGGAGAAACATGTATAATATTTGGTAAACTAATTTTTAGAGGTTTAATATTGTGAAAGATGATAAAAAAATCTTTCGTGCATGTGACATGGTCTGTAGCATCCATGTCAAGACCAAGAATCATCGTTACCTTTCTCATTTTGTTATATACGAAACTTACCAATGGTGTTTATTTAGTTTATTTATTTTTTTGAATTTTGTAAAATCTTTAAGAGTTGTTGTATTTGATTAAGAGTTGTCGTGTCAAGACCAAGAATCATTGTTACCTTTCTCATTTTGTTATATAGAAGACTCACCAATGGTGTTTATTTAGTTTATTTGTTTTTTGAATTTTGTAAAATCTTTAAGAGTTGTTGTATTTGATTAGGAGTTAAAGATATTTAGTATTTTGTTTACTCTTGACATGATTCAACTGCAACTTATCTTCTTCCACAAGTTGATAAGGCTTAGTTTTAGTTCTTAGCTTGTTGACATCGAGTTTGTATCTTTGTTTAATCCACGGAGGGTATCCATGTTTTGAATAACTTTCATCTATTGTATGATTAATCTTATGATAGTAATTGTACTTCTTTCTATAGTTTCTTGATCTTCTTCTACCTTGCATTTTCCAACCATGGTTTTGATTATTGTTTGCCTGATTTTGGAACTTCCATTCTTGTGATTTGACATTGTTAACGAGAATCTGGATTCTGCCTAACCATTTCCTTTGAGTTGTCTTTCTTGTTGTTATACAATACAATTGAAAAAAAAAACACTATTGCTAATTAGGTAAATAATCCATAAGTAAAATTTGAGTTTTAAAATTTGCGTAAACGTCTCTCAGACCCCTTCAAGAAGCATATCGCATATTCCGATTCTCTGTAATTAGTGATGATTTTGATGAGATCATAATTGCATTTGATGTTGCAGGTGCAAGAAAGAACTAGTCTCAAATATTGTAGCTCCTCCCACAAAACCTTGAGGTCCGTATAATGTTCAGATATTACCTTCTCTCTTTGCTAATGGAGTTAATTTCCTGAAGAATATTAGATATATGGAATGAATCCCCCTTTGATCACATAATAATAAGATATTATCTTCTCTCTATGCTAATGGATTTAATTTCTTAAATATTCCCACAATTCTTGAGCATTATCCATGTAAATGGTACTTTATGCAATTTGAGGATTTAAAGTTTGCATGATCCATGAAATTGCGAACATATTGCACCTCTTCCATGCATCATAAATAGGTTATGCTAGTTTCTTTGTCTCTGTTGATGAACTTGATCTTATATCACAACTCTAGACATGATAGTTTGCACCATTCAAAGCAAGAGCAACAAGAATCATCTCTACATTCTCTTCAGGATGCAAATAAAAAGTACTTAAAGAATTCTGTGATGGTTCCATCTTTCTTTCCAAAAGCAAATGAAAAAGAAGTAGGGAAAGATAAAAGAAATGAAGAAATAATAGGAAGAGAAAAGGAATAGAGCGAGTTCTGTTCTAATACCATATTAAGAAGTGGGTTTAAACTTATTTTATCTTCCAAAACTAGTTTGTAAGGTGAGGTTTACCCCACTTATATACTGTAAAGTGACTATAATCTTTAGTCAATGTGGGATCTTCAACACATCCCTCACATTGAGACATGTACATCTCATGTGTAGGTAGGACTAGATATTTATGAGTAGTCTAATAGCAGTTAGTACAAAAAGATCAATATACCTCACTAAAATATGTTTTAATACCATATTAAATTTCTGTGATTCAAAAGAATGAAAACAAAACAACGAGAAAGAAACATGAAAGAAAGAAAAATAAATTTTACTAATGTATATTGTATATATTCTACATACATGGAAGAGAATGAATATAAGGAAAAAAAAAAAGAATTGAAAACGAAAAACGATATGAAAACATAATGTACATTGCATTTGGATGTAGGCGTAAAAAACTATCGCGGATGAAAAGAAGAGAAAAGTGTAAATATCAAGGAATATAAAATTAAATTAAAATTAGTAAACGACAAAAAATTAGAAACAGTCATTTCTTAACAGGTCTTCGCATATATAAGAAGATTTACGAAGAAAGTTTTTTAAATATAATAAAATATTTATAATAAATACATAAATCATATAATAAATATTTTATTATATAATAAATATTTTATTATAATTATGTATATAATTATTATATTAAATATGTTATATAATTTTTATATAATTACTTTTTTGTTATAAATTTATTGATATTTATATTTGTATTATAATAAAATAAACATTAATTATATAATATAACTTAATAATAATAAATTATTAAAATAATAATAATTTAATATAATTATAAATAATAAAATAAGATGTTAATAAAAATAAAAGGATAATATATATTGATAATAAATTTATAAAATAATAATAAAAATAAGATAATTATAAAAATAAAATACTAACAATTTAATATTAAAAACAAAGAAATAAATTACAATAATAAAAAATAATTAAAGTAATAATTATACAATTAATAATAATAATAATATAATTATAAAATAATAATAATATTAATAATAATAATTTAATCATATCAATCACATCATTCACAATTTTTTATAAATTTTTCTATCAAATCTTATTTCTTTTTCTTAATCCAAATAATTCAACTTTTTACACACTTTTATCTCAAATTCACTCCATCAAATCTATCTTTATAACTAAACAATACAGTAGAGAAAAATTACAAAACTTTGAAAAAAAAAAAAAACTAAAGAAGCCCAATAATTATAGTACACATATAGTCTAAAACATGACGTACGAAATAGGTGGCTCATCATGTTTCGTTGGATAAGAAAGTCAAGAAATAAAATGAAATGTGAAAGAAAATAAGAGAGAAAAAGAATTGAATGTTTAAAATTATTTCTCTCTTCTTTTTAGGTGTCTTTTAACTAAGAAAGACATATTATTGTTTATATTTTTCTTATGTATATGTATTGACTTGTGTTCTTTAAGCAAAAGGTCCAATGTTCAAATTGTTTGGAGTCCCGTGCTTTAATTTTGCTTCTGTGATGAAATCCAACACAAGTTCTTCTTTTAACATGAGAAAATCATTCTCTCTCATAATGACATCTTTTATCCGTTCCATCAGTTTTGCAATAAAAACCATTTGATTAACGTGATTGGGTTGGAGAGATTATTTCATCAAACGCGTGTTACTATATATATAAAACAAAACAAAAGTGATTTCCTTGTGTGGGAATACCTTTCCCTGATACAAAACAAAACTGGTTCTTGTCAATTTATTAGCTGCACAGTCACACATTTTTGTCGTAAGGGTGGGCATTTAAACTTCAGTAATTGATTATTTGTTGGAAAATTAGTTGGCATGATTGAAGGTACTTCAAAATGAATTTCACGTTTGCCCCATGGCATGGAAAAAGGCAGAAAAAGGAGGTCATATTTCATCCATTTCTGTAGTACTTTTTTCTTTATCCGGAAAGTCTGAATTTTATTCTTATCTTTTTTACCACGCTACGGCAGCTTTCTTTTGTAGGTTCAGATTCTATTTGTCTGCGTCTTCAGTTTGCCAGCAACAATAACCAATCCTTTTTCTTTTACTATTATCGCATCTTTTCTTGTGTGAATTCAATTTTACCTTTTCACTCTTGATATCGGAATACGATTTAGACTAGATAACATAAAATTCTTGCAAATGCAGTAACAATTATTTGTTTCGGGATTGGCATTTGAAACTCTTTGCATGGCTGGACTTGCACTATAAGCCTACTCTAAAGGTTATAAAGAAAAAATAAAATTCAAAAAATTGACATTATACCATAAAAGGGAAGAACAAAATTAATTTAAAACATTGATTTATTTTAAAATAGTAATTTTCATCAAAAGATTTTTTTTTTGGATCTTTCTATATAAATAGATAGTAGAAAAGAAAATAAATTTAATTTCATCGTGGAATCTTTTTGAAATGTTTATAATTACAATTATGAATGGTATAGGAAGTGCTTAGAAAAATTAATTCTTTATGAAACTATTCTGTTATAGTATTTTCAAAGTTATAGGATTCATGTTTAATTATTTTTCCCTAGTGACTCGTGTTGCTATATATTTTCTTAAGATTTGCAGGTTTCATTTTATGTTTGTTGGGACTCCCAACATATATTTTGATATCTTCCAACTTGTCGTATGATGTTAGTTTGTTCCTGATTCCAGACACTGCACCAATTGAGTCTTCTTTTGTAATTTTGCTATTACTAATGTGACACTCTTTTGTCGTTGATATAGTATTAAGAAGAAACACATTATTATAGTCAACACAAACGTGTAACTATATAAAAAAAAAAAAAAATAGACGAGGAATTCAATTGTATCAATATGAATATTGTGGACATTATGTTTTTTGTTCAAAACGAGGAGGAGAAAACCAAAGATTGATGAAAACAGGAGGACTAAAAATGAAATTAAACCGCTTTGGAATTTGATTTTGTATTTTAGTTTTGGATCTCAAGTATATTTTGATTTCTCATGGATTTTCCTTGTTTAAATTGTTCTTGATTTCTGTATTATAATCAATTAAATTTTACAGCCTAACAAAGGATGCATTGAAGATGCTCAAAAAGTGATTGGGCAGTGAAAATCCAAAAGTACAGCTTCTTTAGTATTTCATCTATTTGATATAATGTGTTAAATATGTGTTTTGAGTTATTACTAGATTTTTACACTTTTTAAAGGTACGAAATGCAAAAGTTGTCACTGAATATATTGTACTGTAGTTCACCACTGGTAAGAAATTTTCTCAAGTGACATGTTAATGCCACTGCAAAACCGATAGATGTCACAGGAAGTTTTTCGCATCAAGTATTCTGGTGTCTGCGGCATACAACTCACATGTTTCTGCCAAAATCCATAAATTTAGAGTAATTGAACGTTGTTCGTTTTCACCGTCCATTTCTGTGGTTGGGCGTAAAGCCCTCACGATCGTGCTCAATTTTGAGTAAGAATCGTAACACGCGTTCGGAGACTGTAACAATCTAAAACTTTTATAATAATCCTAATAAAAAAATATTATGATAAAACAAATTGCAAAATAATTAATAAATTAAAACAAATAAAGAAAAGAAAAAAAGACAAAGAAAAATAAAAAATTTAATTTGAGTGAAAATTTGAGTCAAAACTCTTAACCTAAGTTATTATCGAAAAATTTAATTTAACTTTCTTTACATAAGATAACTATCTCCTAATCAATTCCTCCAATTAGACAATAACATCAGTCCAACTCTAACATCTAAAACAATTTATTCAAATAACGTCAAATTTTAGTAAAATTGAGATAAACACTTATTTTAATTGTTCCTCCTAAGATTGATGATAAAAACTTAACGAAAAACAAAGAATAAAAAATCTTCATATTAAATAAAAACTTACTCAAATTAAAATTTTTTTGGGTTAGAAGGAGCTCCAAGCTCCTTAACAATTACAAATCTTGATCATAGTCTAAAGCAGATGGAGGATAAAGAATGAAAATCAAAAAAAGAGAGAAAGATAAAAAGTTACTGAGGGAAAAAGAAAACTTAATATATGTATGTTTTGTTTTTACGAGAGGAGAGGGATTATATGGATCATTATTATTTTCTGATGTTTATATATAAATTAATATATTTTGATAAATTACTTTTTAATCGAGTTAAACCTGTAATTCTAATATGTAGAATCTAGAATATGTTTAGACAAATTATTTTTTAAAACTTTTGAAAAAAATAAAATAAAATAAAATTTTAAAAATTGAACATAAACAACTTTTATTTACAGATTTTTTAAATTTGTGGATATATTCATATATTAGAATCTATAAATAATATCCGAAGTAGTAGATAATTACATACGAACATATATATTAGTAAATAATTATCTATAAATAAATTTATAAATAAAAAATTATCTACAAATACTAAATATAAATTTAGTTGCAAATTTTTAATATTTATTGATAATAGTTAAATATACCCAATTTATCTTTTTTTTTTCATAAATAAGTCCTAGATAACTTTGTTTTACCTACTATTTTTTTTTTATTATCTACAAATTTCTATAGTAAATAATGGCGGATTTTTTTAATAGAGGGATTCGGAAGTTAGGGGACATTGCTAGTAGGCTTTATTCTCACTTCCCAAATACGAGACAAGTGCATTAAATCGACGATTGTTTAACAAAGTTTGTTCAATTTTAAGTTTGGTAACATAGGAGGGAGAGTGAAACTTCCTTCATTTTCCAACTTTCTCATCTAGCACTTAAGAAATGTAATTTATAACTATTACTTATATAATATTTAAATAAATATTTTTATTATTAATATTATTTTTACAATCGCCCTTAATGATCTTTCACACGACATTTACAACTCATATGACTAACATTAAAGTAATTAAAAAAAATGACTAGATATATACAAAATTTATAAATACTATATTATGTGAATTCAGTAAAGATTAAACGTCATAATACACAATAAAGAATATTTGAATGTTTGAAGATTCTTAAGTATTTAGGTGTAGGATTATCTATTCAAAATACTTGTGTTGTAAAACACAACAAAGACCCTAAAAGTATAAAGAAACATCACAAGATTGATAAGTTTGCAAGTTTAATGAAGAACTCAAGAGAAAAACTCTCTCGCTCCTGAAATATTCAAAATGAAAATTAGTATTTCAGATTCAATGTCCTATTTTCATGTGTATTGCTAAATAGACTTTTGTTTAGCTTCTAAAAGCTTACCTGACTTCTCATTAGCCTATAAGTCTCCAATTTAATGGAATAACAACATTTTGGCACAATTTTAGATAACTAAATAATTACATGAGATGAAAATACTAACAACAAGTATGAATACTCTAAGTAGTATGAAAAATTAATCAAAATACATCAAAACAAAATAATGACTGACTTATTTAGACTTAAATTCATCTCCAAAGTAATTTGATAATAATAATAATAATAATAATAATAATAATAATAATAATGATAATAATAATAATAATAATAGTAATAATAATTGTAATAATAATTGTAATAATTTTTTTTTTTTGCTTAGCAACAAAAATTATATAGAATGAGGACAATGAGGATGCCCCAACCTATTTACACAAGACAAAAAACAGGAGAAGCAAACCTTACAGTACATGACTACCAAACTTACAAGGTAACAAAAGCTTTCATAAATATAGCTAGACAAACAAATACATATCCCGCAGCCCACTCACCCCAAATCACTACATACTTAACAACAATTGAGACTAATCCAATAACCAACATTATAGAATAACAATAACATAACCCACTACGATACACCACCATAAAAATTCTTGCCAGCAGCACAGTTACAACATCAAACAGGTTAAGAATCAGAACAAAAGTGTCTTTCCGCCAGACCAGACCTTGATATCTGACCTTCGCTTAGGCTCTGTCATTCATGTAATAGTTCATTAACTCTGGGTATCCCTGCATGAAATAGCACAAATTCCTACAAACTTTCTATAGGAGTGATATTGAAAATAGTATAAAAACCCCTCTCTCAACCTTCTCACCTTGTTGCCCCCCAAAAGAACCCCTATCACATACTTCCAAGCAACGTTTTAAGACATATGAGAGGATCAAAATACCAATCCGAATAGCTAAATGTGACGTTCTTGAATTTGACTTTGATAACGGCCCAAGAATTCACTTGTGCCATAGCAAATACCCTATTATATCACATTTCCTATTTTTAAAAATAATTTCATTTTGTGTTTCCAAATATTTCAAATAAAGATCAACCACACTAAACTCCTCACCTTTAGACTCTTCCTAACCTCTTGAAACCAATGAAAACCAAAAAATGTTCTACAGCCTTAGAATGGTGCACATAATATATACCAAACCACTTATCACACATGGACTAAATTTGGGAAGAAATATTGCAAGTGAAAAATAAATTATTTGCACTTTCTACATTATCATTGCAAAAGACACACCTATGAACATTAGTAAGGACTCCAATTCTGGCCAGCCTATCTCTAGTAGGCAATAGGAGTACTCTCCAGTCCCTTCCCCTTGGTTATTATTAACAAACAACTTGTATGGCTTTCATAGTATACTATTGTATGACATGATTTCCTTTCCACACCCATTCATCTTCTAGCTCTTTATTAAGCTTACAGCATTGCAGAATCTCTAAAAGTTCCTCAACCATAAACTTTTTCCATTTGAACCACTCCTTTCTCCAACTAAGGTTCCACTTCCATTCTCCCAACTGATCAAGTCACATTTGTTTGATCTGTTTTGAAATTATGTACATCCTGGTAACAATAATAATAATTATTATTGTAATAACAATAATAATAATAATAATATCAATAATAATAATAATTATCATTACTATAATAATAGTAATAACAACAATAATAAGCATAATAATATATAATAATAATAATGAGAAAAATAATAATAATGTTAATAATAATATTATTATTGAAAATATTAATAATAATTAAAATAATATTATTATTATTATTATTTTATTATTATTAAAAATAATAATACTAATAAGTATCATTGTCATAGTAATAATGATAATAATAATAATAATTATTATTATTATTATTATTATTATAAAAATAATTATTATTATTATAATATGACATAATTGTTATCACGTTATTAAAAGAATCTGAGTTTACTTAACATTCTTAACTTATCATATCTCGTACCTTTTGTAAGTAAAACTAATACCTAAGACAAACTATTTTTTTTTCACTCATCTAAAATTATAAAACCATGTTACCAAAAAAGCAATTAATTAAATACTCACATGATACTTGTAAATAATAGAATAAATTATAAAAACAAGTCAATAAAAAAGGAAAAATATTATTTTTTTATTTAACTTCCATGACAATAGATAATAAACTTAAGTTATTCAATAATAAAAAAAGTGTTCTATTTTTGCTAATACCTAAATTAATTGGCTCATATTATATCTATATATAACAAAATCAGGTTATAGAATTGTGACAATAAAAAATAAAGTAAAAAAATGTTCTTTTTATCTAATACCTAAAAAATCTGTTCAAGTTATTGCAATAGATAATAAAAGCAGGTTATAGAAACATGACAACTAGAAAGTAGAAAAAGAAAAGGAAAGACTATATTTTATTTAATACCTAAAAATGTTAGCATGATATAACGTCTATATTTTATGGACCAATTTGATGAACATTTATATCTTATAGAATATAAAGTTTCTTTGAATCAACAGTATCGATACCCATTCTATGTATAAGTGAAGAATGTTGACAGACGCATTTTACCTCCACCTCCATAGATTTATATTATAGGATGAGAAAAAAATATCTTTGATATTTGTAAAAATATGGAGTTGCCGGATGAAAGAAGGACTCTTGTCACTCTCCCATCATGCTATGAGAAACAAAGTAGCAACTTTTACTATAAAATACATGTATACGATAAAATCATAATGTAATAGATACGAAAAACTAACATTAAAACCTAAAAAAGTGCCAATTAATAAAACTTCAATCCCCCTTTGTGTTTTTTGATTTAGAGTTTACTAAGAATTGAAAATCAATACCCTGATATATTTAATGTTGATCTTAGTTGGTGTTATCCTTATGCAGTAATCTTTGTTTCTCAACCTTTTCTTATATCATTTTTTCTTATTTTCAAATTTCATACCCATGAGACTAAAATAACCTTAAATAGAACATATGCTAATATAATAAAAAAAAGATTGTTGTTGCAGTTTCAATTAGCATCTATTTTTATATAAGTAATGTAGATAAAATTTTATACTTGTAAGACTAAAAAAAATCTTAAATACCTTAGATAAATATTGTAGATTTAATTATGTATATTTAAGGTAACTACATTCTCTTAAATTATGTGTTAAATTGAAAAAACTATTATAACTTTTATAAGTAATATATTTAATAAATTTTATTATCTTTATTTTAATGTAAAAAAGGAGGACTTACTAGTATGCTTGTTAAGTTTTTTTTTATCGTCAAATATAGTGTATTGAGATTTTTTAAAACTTAAATTAGGTTAATTATCAATTTAATAATTACTTAATATTATGTTCTACAACTGTTAAATAATATATATTAAACATTAATTAATGCATAAAATGTTCACGCTTTAAAATATAAAGTAAATTACACTGATTATATTGAAGATTTCATGAAATTAAACAAATATCACTTTTTTTTAATACTTGCAATAGCGTCCCTTATTAAGATATAAGGGTATTCAAACACTTAAGAGAATTAGTATAATGTAAATATAATATGAATGTAATGTTTTATAAACAAAAAATAAGAGTGGTGAATGCAGGATAGATAAAGCACATGGTATTTACTCAATAACATATATAATATAATGTGACATATAATTCATTTTAAAAATATTGGGTAGGAATGAGAAAGTTGAGCAATATATAAGAAAGAAGACTCACAAACTTAATGTCTTAAAGTTTTGGTTTTGGGTTAGAGGTGGTGTCATTCCCTTATACGGGTTGGCTCTTGTTCTCATTATGTGAGATCTCCCAGGTGTTGTCCCCTCGGATATTCCCAGCAAGTAGTATCAGAGCCGATGGTTTTCAGCTTAGGAGCGAGTACAGTTTGACCCTGTATCGAAAGTCTTCCTGATGGAGGTTTCAAGAAAGTGTGTCCCGTTTAAGTGTGTAAAAGGCAGTATAAGTGAGGGTGAGTGTGGTATTCGTATTTGAAATTTGCTTCCGCTCAAGGAGGAGTGTATCAATGTGGAGGAGGGACTCTCACTTGAGGGGAAGATTCTTAGGTATTCAAGTGTGAGTCTAAGTCCCACATTGGGTACGAACGAGAAAGTTGAGCAATATATAGATTTTGGATTGAAGGTGGTGTCCTTCGTTTATATGTTGGCTCTTGTCTCATTCTTGTTGAGCGATATATGAGAAAGAATACCTACAAACCTAATGTCTTAAGGTTTTGGGTTAAAAGGTGGTGTCCTTCGTTTATGTGTTAGCTCTTGTCTCATTCTTGTTGATCTTCCCAAGGTTTCCCCCATCAAATTCTTCCAACAAATGATATCAGAACCGATGGTTCGACTTTGTCACCTAACGAATGGGCTAAACATCATATATGTTCAAATAGGACACTATACAAAATCATCCATATTAGTCTTGATCAAGTCAATTTTCAGTTTTGAATTTGTTGGGAATAAAATGAGTAGTGAATGTATAATTTTGAATAAAATAAAGAAAAAATAGAATGTTTTTATTAACTAATCAATTTTATTTGTTGTACATGCTTGAATGAACTTTTTTTCAAGAGTACTTAGAAAATAAAAAGGAAAATTAAACAAGTTCATTTGATAAACTAATTTTTAGAAATTCTTTCATATTCTTTTATTCAAAATCATTGTTTTAATTATGTTTAAATTATTTTTTTATAGAAAAAAATTCAGTTTTTCTTTATTTTCATCGTCTTTTCAGAGAGAAATTTTACTAAATATCATTTCTGACTTCATATATTATTATTTTTATAAAATATTTATTTCAGTTTTTTCTTTTCATTTTCATCGTCTTTTCAGAGAGAAATTTTCTAAATATTATTTCTGACTTAAGTCAATCTTTATTTTGAGAGTATAACTCTATCTTCGATAGGCCGATTTTTTTTTTCTTTAGTTTACAGTTAAGAGTTTTAGAATATTTTCATTTGTGAAGTAAGACTCCTTATTCCTGCACCTCCATAATTTCTCTCTGCACCGCCATAATAATTTTATGTTCTGTGTTAGAATTTTATAAACATCCCTACCCTCCACCCCTGCACCGTCTCTTGGACTTCCTTTGCTTGTTCCTGCACCTTTTTAGCTTGTTCATGGACGTCGTTGGGTTGTTCCTGCATCTTCCATTGTTTGTGCTCTTTGATGGTTTGTATTGTGGTTGGCTGGATTTTCATTGACGGTAATATGTAAAACAGTATTATTTCTTTAAAAAAACTGTAAAACTCTCAATTTGTCCATGTTAACTCTATTGTTCATCATCGTAAATATGTAAAAGATAATATTTGATTAGGTTATCCCTTTATTGAGAGTCTTGTTTTATGAAACAGAAGTAACCTTACATTCAATTATCTAATTTTGATAAGTGTGACATGTGTCATTTAGCCAAATAAAAGAAATTATACTTTTCTCATAGTGATTTTTATACACATGAGTCTTTTGATTTTATTTATGTTATTTTGGAGTCTATATTCAAACTCTTCTCTAGATGGTGATAGATATTTTTTTACCATTGATGATCATAGTCTATACCCTTGGATATATTACATGAAAAATAAAATTGAAACTCGCATACCACTTGGTTAATTTTATTGTTTTTGTTAAAACACAATTTTACAAATTTGTCAAGACTATAAGATTAGACAATGACATTGAATTTGATATGAAAAAGTATTTTAATTGTGAAGGAATAATAGAACTAAACACTTGAACAAAATAGGATAGTGGGAAGGAAACACCAACATTTCTTAAACTTTACCTGAGCTTTAATTTTTCAGTGAAAACTACATACGCAATTTTGTAATTATGTTGTGAACTATGTTGTGCATTTGATACATTGTATCCTCACTCATTGTCGAAAAAATTATTCTCCTTTTAGAATGTTGTATAATAAAATGTTTGACTTAACTAAAATTCATATATTTAGTTGCCTTTGCTATATATCCACCATAATTGCTAACAGGAAAATGGTTGATCTCCATGTTAAAGCTAGAATCTTTCTTGAGTTTAAACCACAAATAGAAAGTTGTGTAGTTTATGATCTTCAATCTCATAGTATTAGTGTTTATGGGAATGTCATGTTTTAATGAGGATTTCTTAAGCAAAATTTTCTAAAGAAAACAAAAATCCTTTACAAATTTCTCTACCTATTTGTTGGATCGAACGCTTACCACTAGACCAACAGTTGTAGCTATTAGTCAAGGCATAACTCTTTCTACTTGATTGTGACTTAGTTCTGATACCGATTGTTGGATTGAGCACTTACCACTAGGCCAAAAGTTATAGCCATTAATCTGGGTACAACTATTTCTACTTAAGAGCGTAGTAATCCAAGGATTAGGATTCAATTGTGACTTGTCCCACCTGAACTCCGTCACGGGACAATTAATGTCACTTGTAATACTATTCATCATAGTAATCAAACTAGCTATGCAACCGATTTTATGGAAGCAAATAATATTGACGTGAACATTGTTAATACTCACAATACTTTGAGAATGAGGTTGATAGTACAAAACATGAATATGTCATTCTTCAAACTTTTCTTTAAAGATCCACTAGGAATAGAGTCATTCCTGCATATCTTTATGATTTTCAAACTACTCTTGCATCTTAGCAAATCTAGATATCCCATAATATCCTTTGTTTTTCTTGGTAGACTTTCTCCTTGTTTTAAATAAGTAATCTTTTCAATTCATGCAAATTCTGAGCCAACAAGCTATAAAGTCACTTCTCAACAAGAAAAATGGAAAAAAGTCATAAATGATGAACTTTGAGCCTTGGAAAAGAACAATACCTAGACTATTACAACCTTACCCGAAAAAAAGATTACAATTGGGTGCAAGTGAGTCTATAAAGTTAAGTATAATGTTGATAGTACAATAGATAGATATAAAATTTGTCTTATAGTAAAGGGATATCATCAATTAGAGGGTTTAGACTATACTAATACCTTTTCTCCTATAACTAAAATGACAATAGTTAGACTTCTATTATCTTTGGTTTTTTTTTTATATTTGCGTATTAAAAATTAGATGTTAACAATGTCTTTTCACATTAAGACTTATAGGAAGAGGTTTACATGAAAATTCCATTTGGCTTAAATCAAAACAAAGAAAATCAAGTTTGTCATTTGCATAGACCTCTTTATGAACTTAAACAAGCTAGTAGACAATGATCAAACCTTTCTTTAAAGATCCATTAGGAATAGAGTCATTCCTGCATATCTTTATGATTTTCAAACTACTCTTGCATCTTAGCAAAGCTAGATATCCCATAATATCCTTTGTTTCTCATGGTAGACTTTCTCCTTGTTTTAAACAAGTAATCCTTTCAATTCATGCAAATTCTGAACCAACAAGCTATGAAGTCACTTCTCAACAAGAAAAATGGAAAAAATTCATAAATGATGAACTTTGAGCCTTGGAAAAGAACAATACCTAGACTATTACAACCTTACCCGAAAAAAAGATTACAATTAGGTGTAAGTGAATCTATAAAGTTAAGTATAATGCTGATAGTACTATAGATAGATATAAAATTTGTCTTATAGTAAAGGGATATCATCAATTAGAGGGTTTAGACTATACTAATACATTTTCTCCTATAACTAAAATGATAATAGTTAGATTTCTATTATATTTGGTTGTTTTTTATATTTGGCATATTAAAAATTAGATGTTAATAATGTCTTTTCACATGGAGACTTATAGGAAGAGGTTTACATGAAAATTCCTCTTGGCTTAAATCAAAACAAAGAAAATCAAGTTTGTCATTTGCCTAAATCTCTATGAACTTAAACAAGCTAGTAGACAGTGATATGCTAAACTTTATTTTTTGATTTTCCTTTTCTACATAAGCACAAACATGCCATAACTGATCATTCCTTGTTCCTAAATTTTTTTATTCAAAAATAACAACCTTACTTGTTTTTGTTGATGATGTTGTCTTGACAGGAAATGATATTTATGAGATTAATAGTATAGCCTCTTTACTTGACAAACTTTTAAAATAAAAAGGTGAGGTGAATTAGCATATTTCATTAATTTTTTATGTAGCAAGAACCAACAAAGGCATACACCTATGTCAAAGAAAGTATACGCTTGATCTCCTCAATGAAACAAAGATGTTTGGATGTGCACCCGTCTCCACTTTTATTAATTTCTCCAAACATGTCTGTTCCAGCTTTGGAGATCTTCTCAGCAATCCTTCTTCTTACAGAAGGTTCATTAGGAGGCTCATTTATCTCACAAACGTTAGATTTGACATCACACATGTTGTTCATCACTTAAGTCAATTTGTTGTAGCGTTTACCACCCAACATCATCAGGTTTTTTTGTGCATTCTCTGATACCTTAAACAAGCCCCTAGGTAAGGAAATTTTCTCACTGCTTTATTGACTCCTAGTTTAAAGCCTTTAGCGACAAAAATTGGCTAGAATGCCCAAACACAAGGCTATTTATAAATTGATATATTGTTTATCTTGGTCATTCACCCATTTCCTAGAAGTCAAAGAAACTACCTACTGTAGCCAGAAGTTCATTTAAAGCTGAGTACAAAGCTCTTGCCTCAACAACTTGTGAAATCCAATGACTCACCCACTTAATGCAAGATCTTCAAGTGCATCAAGACGATGTCTATTTTGTATTGTGACAACCAATTCAACACTCAAACTAGTTAGACACTCAAATATTTTTTTTTTCACTTCCTTGTACAATTTTTCATACTTCAATCAATAATTGACAGATTTTCTATCTTAGATTGCTTTTATTATAACCTAAAATCACTATTTTGAACCAAAAAAATATTTTATTCAACCTATAATAAATAGATTTTTTTAATTCTTAAATCATTTATACATGCATTCATATAACTTGTATACAATTAAGCCAATGAGATCGATATCCTAGAAGAATTTATTTTATTTCTATTGTTTCGAGTTTCAACTACAATATGAGTTATAATCTAAAATAACACATTATTCATCAAATCACTTCAACTAAATTGCAACAAATTAAAAATATTTGATGTGTTAAGGTTATGATCAATGATGTTGCATAACCAAAATCATAATATAATTAGAAAGAGATATTTGAAAATTAAATTTCAGCATGTTAATAAAATTTCCATAGTTAATTAGTATTTTTAATTAATATTTCATGAAATTTGAGTTGATCATATTTTATGATGATCTTTAAGCATATATTTGATTATGGTTTATTTTTGTAAACTACTTTTATTTTGTATCATTTGAAGTCAAATGAAACTATTGTTGAAATTTTTTTAACTATAAGAATTTTTTTATTAAAATTTGCATTCTAATAAAATATAAAGAATTGTGTTAAGTTATTAGACGATATGACATAGTCCCTTAGATGTTAGTTTTAATAATAACAAATATTATAAGGCAAAAGGTTTAATGAACTATTAAGCATACCAACGATGCACTAGAAGAAAAGTCAAAACCATAAGACGAACTAGTAATGTCAGCGTACATGTAATAGAAACATATTATGGCTTCACTTACTAAGACGTCCAAACTAGAAGCAGTGCAGAAGATAATCTGTCGAATGAGTAGTCTAGACAAAGACTACGATCTTGTAGCACGTGAAAGAACTAACAAACATACTCATCCTAGCCAGGAGTTATCAAAAGATCCATTGAGTCTGGATTATGCTTTGAATGAACACATTAGATGATGTCTTGAGTTTATAATGGATAGACAATGTAAGAGTGCTAAGTGAAGTTAAAAAAAATCGATAACACTTAGTGGTGCTAGATAAAGGCACCAGACAATACATATAAACTAAAGAACGCCAGATGAGTTAGTATATCTTAAGCCAAACGAAACCAACCTTAAACGCGTGTCAGATGAATCAAATCAACATTTTTACCTCAAGGAGTTTCTAAACCTTATATTTTAATCATTATTTTCTTATACGTGTAATATGATTGAAAATGAATTTTTGAAAATACTAAATGTTTTATTCTCTAATAAAAAAATCTTATTCTTATTAATATTAATAAGATTCAAAAATATTTTTGATATAAGTTCATTTAAGTCTAATTTGATTTAACATTCAAAATTTATACAGACTTGAAAAGATTAGGACTTATATTTATCTCTTGAATAGAAAGTCTTTGTAATTTATGAGATTATATTTTGGAATTATCTAAAGTGATTATTCGATTGTTCAGATACTTAAATACAAATCATAAATGGTAAATCACTTCAAATAATTTTCAGAATGGATCAAAGCATTGCAAGAAGTGCTGGAAGACTCATAGAAGATATTCAAAGGTCTATAGAGATGTTGAGATGGAGTGATACAAGAATTCAGAAAAGAAGACTGGTAAACAAAGAGAGAGCTACATTGAAAGAATTGCACAAAAGATTTACAAACAAAAGAATAGATAATAAAGTCCAACATTCTATTTTGCTACAAAGAAGGAAAGAATTAAAAGACTTAATTATGTGATAAAGACGTGAAGATCTCATCAAAGCTACAGTTGTTATTTGTAGCGCCTCCAAGAAAATAAGACAAAGAAGAATAAGAGTAGTGACTAAAGATTTTAATACGTTAAGTCTCAACATTCAAACATGTTTCAGCTATGAAAAATTTTCAAATGAATTGAAGAATTTATTAAATATATTAAAGAATAAAATATTTGAAGTAATAGAAGCCTCAACAATCATCAACTAAAAGACTATATAAAGACCATTAAAGATGAGGAAAGTGGACAAGAGATTGACTAGGAACACATGAATAAATTAAAGAAAAAGTTTATGAGTGAGTTCATTGCTTATATCTTGCTATTGAGAGCAAATTAGAAAGATGGTTGTGTGCTTAACCATTGTAAATCTTTCACGTTGTGGAGAGTAACTTGTGAGCTTTGATTATTCTCTCTATTAAGAAAGTTTTTCTCATTATTGAGAGGTCTTAATCTCAGGGGAGATTAAGACTGGGTTTGTCCCAAAATGTTTAAATACTCGTTACCTGAAAAGGTGTATAATACTCGTTACTTGGAGAGGTTTGAATACTTGTTACCTAAAGAATTGTAATAATACTTGTTTCTAGATAGGCATTAAAACTTGTTTAGTGAAATCTCTTAAGAATTTTGCTTAAGGAAACTGGATGTAGTCCTGATTAAAGAGTGAACCGATATAAATCTATGTCTAATTCTCTTTCTCTTTCTCTCTTCCTCTCTTATACTTTATTTTATATTATCTTTGAATTGTTTATATTTCGTAATTTGATTTCAAGCTCCATTTGATTTTTTATTTAAGTCTTCTAGAAGGGATAGGGTCACACCCTTTCTAAAAAAATAAATTAAAGTGAGATATTTATCCATAAACAAAGTTTTTCTATATAATATAATTGATCAAACGTGAATGAATTCAAGTTAAATAAGTGAGGTGGACGAGAATAATATTGAAAAGTTATAGAATTTACTCTGCATATATCAATGAAAGATTTATTATCCATAAGTTATTTTTTTTTTAATAAAAGACCAATAAGTTTAGTTAATCTAAAAGCATCTTCTTTATGATTCTTTTTTAAAGAATTATCTAATGTGGACTTAACCTAACATTTTGATATGCATATGAATAATTATTGAAAAATATGATTCATGAAATTGAATAATACTGTTTACAAAAGACACGTATCTACAATATCTTGAAAAATTTATTCTAAGAAGTCTTTATATCTTGCTTGCACAAGTTTCTTACACTTATCAACAATATTAAGATTGATTAATATTAAGAAAAAAAATATGTAGAGTGATAAAAGTTGTAGTATATGGATATAATTTAATTAAGAAATAATTAGATTTTTTCTTTTTTCAAAGTATTTATATTTATCCATCACTTTTTTTTAAAGTGTTATGGTATTACTAACTGAACTCAGTTTATTGTCTTATACCAACATTAAAACTATTACAATGATGCTAATTACTTTTTATATAATTAATTTAATAAATATTAATGCATTAGTGCAATAATTAATAAGAAGGACCCACTATATCTCATGAATTGAATGTGGATTATATATAACTCACCTTATGACATGAATTTGTCACTAATTTTTCTCAAATATCCTGTGGTTTCAAATATATCATTATAATAAAAAAAAACAATCTTTTATATATGCTCAAGCTTTTTGTCCACAAAAGTCATTGACCACAAACATATTTGAATAAATTTGTTAAGAGTAGATAAAGTATATTTTGTATAATAAAAATTAATAATAATTATGATTGTGGAACTTTAATTTGATTATATGAAATGTCTAAAGTAATATAACCTATATAAAAAAATGACTTTTATATTGATCATACCATTAATATGAAATTTCCAAAATAAGCCATATAATGAATGTTTTTCTAGTAGTATTAAGAAATCGTAGAAAAAAGATATCAGATCATCACGGGCTGATGAAAAAAGATTCTCTCTACCTATGATCTTTTTCAAATTTACTTTTTCTTTTAGGAATTATGAGGAACTTTGCTATTATTTTAACTTTTTCTTTTTTAATCGGTTAGAATATCTTTTATTTATTCCGTTAATTGATAATTGTTTCGTAACCGATAAAAAATAAACCAAAAATTCAATACAACTCAATTTTTCCATTGAGTTTAATCAATGTTTGGCGAGTGAATAACAGCAGTGAAGTACTACAATTCACCATTAGTCATAACATAATCTTACACAAATCATTTTATCACATAATGAACTATAACTATAAAAAAAAAAAAAGGGGGGTTCTTACAAACACAATAGCTTATTCTATTCCAACTTGATATTTTTGCTAGTTCTAATCGCCAGAAAACAAACGAGCAATCCATAATCATAGATGCAAACCTCTTGCTTATTCTTTTCTAGTCAACAATACAGTGACATTGAAGAACTCAGTTTTTTCCATGGACATTCGATCAGCCAAGATTTGTTGGTAGCGGCTGAAAACCTCTTCAATGATGTCTTCACCAAAGTGACTAACCAGCATAGGTTCTGCCACAGCCCTCATGCACTGTGCCACATTGTATCCACCATCACCGACTGATTCAGACCTTTCAGATTCAAACTCAAGAGCGTTCCAATCATCAAAAGCGTTCCAGTTCACTTCAGACACTTCTAGACGATTGATGGAAAATGATCCTTCTTTCAGAACTTCCAATTTCACTTCTGATGGTGATGGAGTGTATTGTGGGATGTTAAAACTATCTACTTGCTCTTCCTTTATGATTCCCTGTAGCAAAACAGTGAAAAATGTTTATATATGCTTCAACAGACAACTTAGGAAATTAATATTAAACACTAAAAATTTTCGAATATGAAACTTAGGAAAGAGAATACTAAAGAAAACAAACCCTTCTTAGTTAATGTTAAAAAGTCAGAAACTGGATCCGTAATTAATTACCTCAGAAACCATATCATTAAGAGCCGAAGCCATAAGCTCCCAAATGTAGCAACCATCCTTGCTACATGGATCCTCGTTTCTTCTGCCCAAAAAGGTCAGAACCATACGACCTCCTTCAACTAGTTCATCTGCTCGACACTCGAGAAAAAGACTGAAATCTCTTTGAAATTGGTCATAGTAAGCTCTCACAACGTTTGATGGGCTTGTTTTGCCCAAGTAAATATTGCCTTTGTTGTTGTCTACACCCTCAGGAACCTGATATGATCACCAATAAATAATTGTTATTTATATTTCATATATTATATTAACAGCTCCTACAAAATACAAATGTAAGTAGAACTAACAAAAATGCTCCATTTGCATGTGCATATATACCTTAGATAGCCATTGAAGGCTGTAAGAGGAGTGGACAAAATGCAAACTTCGATTTGGGAAAACCCTGCCATAGAAAGATCCGGGAACCCCAGAGAAGTAGCATGGACCAATTCCACCCTCCATTTCATTTTGCAATTGCTCTTTAAAGCTGTCAAGGGACTTAAAGATGTTGTTGAAGTCATTCCCAGGGAGATCATTCAGAAACACCTTGTATTCTGGAGATTCATGGTTCAGCTTTCGGCAAAGCTTCTCCACAGTCTTTATGAGTTCAGACACAACAAACAAAGTGTTTGGTCCAGAAGAGCAACCCAAATCTGCAATTGCCAAACTTCCGGGGAGTGTACTGCAATAGAAGCTAGTTATGGCTTCCTCTCTTATCGGCTTTGTCAAACAAATCACCTTTTGCTGCATAACCACCAATGATTGTACTATGAAATTTGTTTTAAGTGATAAATGAGAGATAACACATAACAATATTGTCTATATTATATATAACATTGCTCATCAAATCAATTTTTTTTTTTTTACTTCTTCATGTTCAGAATTCTTAACTCTATATCATATTAACAACTAGACTTTAAATCTAACTCAGATCTATAAAATCGATTATAAACTAATAAAATATCTCATTCACCATTTGTGGTCAAGGTCGGATTTCCAACAGAGATAAGCATTCCAACACACATCAAGCATGATCACAAGCCAAAAGTATTGCGAAGATCTTTCACTATGGTGGAGGTATAAGAGATATATAAGTAGTTACTATTTGCAGCTTATATAAAAGACATTTTCATTTTAATACAAATCTATTTATCAGCATTATAGCTCTCTCGATTTTCTTCTCTGAACTGCAAATTGTAACAGTTACTTTGTAAGTATACCTGAACAAGAGAGTTGTTTGCATAGCTTGCGTCTCCAACGCCCCCGTTCATGCGCAGTACCTGTGTTACTTCCATTGTTTTCTTTTTTTTATCTCTATTCAGCTCGTTTTGGGATATTCTCCTTATGTGCTTCTGCTAAAGTTCATACCACACCTGTATTTATAGATGTGAAAACTCTTTCTTTAACAATCAAAATTTTGTTTTCTTCACATAATTTGACATAAAATTACTGTCGTGGCTATCCATTTTTTCCGAATAAAGTCTGATGTGAAGTGACTGATATTTAATACAATGTGGGTCCTTTGTTATTAAGGATTTCTGGTTGCCAAATTTTGTGAACTACAATTAGATTATTCATCCAACTCACGAAAGCCACGAAACATAGCAAAGTTGATAACGACCTCGGGTCTTTGTTTTGATGCTTGGATAGGAAAGGGTCGAATGTAAAAAACATAGTGAATAAAAGAATTAAGTGGGGGAAGTAATGTTCTTTAAATGGAGTAAATTAGAGTGAAAAAAGAAAAAAAAATGATGGAAAGTATAAAAAGAAGTTTTCCAATGAAAAGAATATAAAAGAAAAGAAGATTGGAATAGTAATAAAATGATAATTTTAAAATCCGAAGCAAATTAGTCATCATGACTTCTAAAATTTGGTATTGGTGAACAGTATATACGAGTGCATAATTAATTTTATATATGTTCTTAATTACGTGTGATTTCTTAACAATGATTTTTGAATTTTATAATTTTATTACTCACATAACTGAGTATAACTCATACAGAATTGATTTTGTAAATAGTGCAGTGATGATATTATATATATAATTGATTATCTGTGCTCCATAATCAAGTAGTGGGTATTCTGTATTAACAAATAATACATTTTGTGGCTACGTATTGATTATTAGAAAGGTTCACATTCGAAAGGACTTTCCCTATTAGTTTTTATAAAATTCATATATAAGAAATTCGTCTCTTGTTAATTTTCATGAAAATTTTGAAAGTCATGAAATTATTAAGGTCGTAAACGATGACTGACGATGTGCAATGTAAATAGATTGTCAGGAAACCAAAAGAAGAAAGGAATTCATGAAGTTAACTCTCTAATGTATTAATTTTGTAATGTATTTCTTAATTACAACCAGACAAAGTATGCTATTAAGATAGAAGAAGAAAGAGAGAAAGAATGAGGTCCAACCAACACAATTTTGTTCCTTTCTCTCTCTCTCTTTTTTTCTCTTTATAACTTTAAGCCATATATAACTGGTTTCCCTTTTACCCATAGTCTTTGAATCGAATATTAGTTAGTTTGAGCCTCGAGGTGTGGCTTAATGTCATGCCCTTATAGTCATGGCTTTAATTTCATTTTTTCTCATTTACCCTTTTCTTATTTTCATTCATTACATTTCCTCCCCTATTAAGATTAACCTTAAGGTTGAAATTTTTAAGGTTGTCCCTCCCCTATTAAGATTAACCTTAAGGTTCAAATTTTTAAGGTTGTGTACGTATTCAATGATTTATGAAAAATAGCAAAGACAAATTTAAGAGAAAAAAAAATACTATTGACTGACCCACAATTATACAAAGAACAAGATAAATATCAGCCATAAAAATATCATTCATATTTTTACCCTTATTTTTAGTTTTCTTTCTACCTTAACTTTAACCTCAAATGTCTGATATGTTACATTGTATAAGGTAACATAGTTATGTTACATTATATAATGGAACATAATTAATTATATAATATAATAAAAATAATAATTAAATTATAAATAATATAATAATAAAAAATAATTATGATCATAAAATAATAAATAAATAAAATTAAAAATAATAATATTTAATTATTGAATAAAAATAATAATATTAGTAATAGTATTATACTTAATTTAAATTAATTTATAATATCAAAAGTAAATTGGTTATTTTTATAAATATATCATTTTATAGTTTTTTTAAATTTATTATATCAATCAAACCACTCACAAACTTTTTCTTCATTTTATTGTATTTTCCATTATCTTTTTCTTAATTCAAAGAACTTGTAAAAATTAATTTTAAGGTTGTGTGGTCTTTCCAAGTTTCTTGACACGTCATATTTTTCCGATGTATTAGGTGTTGTTCAACATGTTGAATCTCTCTTGGAATAACTTAGAGACTAGAGTATTAGTTGAATAATTGGTCCTAAATCATTGAAAGTAATTGGCAAAGGAATAAAAGGTTGAATTTCATAAGCAACTTGACCAATCTTTTATAGGATTGGAAAATGTCCAAAATACATCAAGCTCGACTTTTGATTCTTTCTTCTAAGTAACATAATGTTATTTATAAGATTGTAGCTCTACCAACACATTACCATCCAACTTAAAGTCAGTATGGATATCCTTCTTATCTACATATTTCTTCATTATTAGCATCGTGTAAATTGTGAACAAAATAAAGTCAATTTGTAATAGTTGTTCTTGAACACAAACCACATCCTAAGAATCAGATATTGCTAAGGCAAAAGTTCAACACTCTATAATTTTGATTAAGTGTTTAAATCAACAAAGCATGTAGTTGGGTATGCTAAGATAAAGGTCATATCATCTATGAGATGATAAAATATTGTTGATCAACCACAATGTCTATTAGATAAAGGTTAAAGACCACGATAACAAACATTAAGCAAACCTTTCATTTTATTTAATAAGTATTAGTGAATGTCAAACGAAAATAGCATCATAAAGACCAATCAAAATGTCTAATAAAGAAGTGAAACAGCATTAGATGATCAACTCAATACATACTTTAAGCTAACATAAATTAAAGAATATTTCTTATACTTGACTTTATGTTATAGAGGTTGCCTCCTACATCTATCCCAAGAAGATTCACACTAAGCAACAATGTTCAAATATCTCTTGAGACATAAGTCAAGGTTGCAAGGTCCATTAAATCTCCTAACATAGCTACTTTCAAATTCTGACCTAGTTATTTGTGCGGTATGATGTGCATTTTTACCATGAGATGGTAAAAAAGGCTTAGCTATCAGAGAGAGGAGTGCCTACTGCTAGTCATTTAGGATGTTGAGTAAAAAAAAAGCATTTAAAGCTGGATAAGATACATTAAAAGTAACAGTCAAGTTGAAGGTTGTTAGGCATAAAAAGAACATGAAAGAAGAACTAAAGTTGTTCAATGGCTATAAATTGTTTCTCAACAACTTCTTCTATAGACTATTTAAAGCTTTCCATCCAAAATAAAAAAAACAAGAATTGAGAATATACTAAGTCAAATTGTTGTTTAAGTCAATAACACTCTTGTAAGTTAATAAAGCATAAAAATATTGTCAAAAAGATAAGAAATCGTCAAAAATCTTAGAAAAATGATCTTAGAGTTGAGAACATTAGTTAAAATCAATGAAAAAATATCACAGACAAGTTATTAAGCTAAATTAGCAAATTGCATTTAACATCATACATCGTATAAACAAAATTTAGACTAATTACTTACAAACCAAATTATCGCCTTAACAACATTACTCAAATTATATATGAACAAATTTTAAGTTAATTAAAACATAATTTAATTCTTTCTTATTGTGATTTCTCTATTTTTTTTTTTACGTATATATACTTAGTGATTTGATGATTTGGAGAAGAATCTAATCCTACACGACATTTGGTCATGCCAATGATAGACATATTAAGAATAATGAATAGATATAAAAAAAAAAATACTAGTGAAAATCTTGTCTCAATCTAGAACAACCATTTTAGAAAAAGTAATTGAACTAAACAATTATATTCACAAAAGATTCAAGTACCTATTTATTTGTTGGTGTAAGAAACCTAAATGCAAGAAAGTGTGTATACTCAAATAATGTATTAATCACCGCCATGATCCATGAGAGGGCGGAAGAAATAATTAGATTAGTTTTGTGGTGAAAAGTATATTTTATGATTTATCTTCCTTGCGACAATAAATAAAAATAAAGTTAATTTTTTTGAATTTATTTTATGCAATACTACTTTTTATTTAATAAAATAATAATAACAAACATAAATCAGAAAATTTTATTTTAAATTTTAGTATGATAAACTATTTGGAATAATAAATGATTTAGAATAATCTAAAAATATGAATAATAATAATTTAAAAATATATTTTTTATGAAAAGGGTTATTTTAATTGAATCATTTATAAGATTTTAAGATTAATTAAAAATACATTGCAAAATGTTGTTTAGTTAAGGTCATATTTGACTATGACTAAATGCTTGATCAATGTCAAATTAATTGATTTTTTATCATTGTGTGTTATAGTTTTTGTTTGTGTAGATATGTTTCAACACTTTGAATTATTGTCTTTGTATATTATAAGTATAATAGTATATTAATTTATAGGTAAATAATCGATTCCGTAATATATTTAGTTTTTAGTATAACAAAAAACATTTTTTGTATAAAAAAATTAATTATGTTAGTCTTATATAGATTCTGTTAATAATTAAGGTAATTGAAGATGTGTTTATTTTATTTTTTTGTAAATTTAAAATTCTTAATAATTGATTATACATTAATCATAATTTTTTATTTGATAAACAAATATGATAATTACTGACCAAATATTTTTCTCAATTACCTCACCCATTAATAAGTTTAACAGAATTAAAGCTTTTGTATTAATAGAGTTCATTTTTATTGCATTAAGAACAAAATATATCAGTAATTATTGTAGTGAAGTGACTATTTACTCTTAATTTATATTTTTTAACCATATTTACATTTTAATTCTATATTTAAATATTGTTCGTGATTATATAAAATAGATAATCACGGTTAAATTGTAATTATTTTACAAATTTCAACAAATAAAAGAAGTAATCGATTAAAAATCATTTATTAACTATCTCTTCTTAACTATTTTTTTCAGTTTTATTATTTTTTAAATAGAAAAGGTATTCAGTATAATAGAAAAATAATGATGATGAGAGTTTGATTTTTTACACTATTAACATGTAAAAAAAATTAATATATTAAAAAATATATGTTTTTCTCCTTAATATTTTCTACAATAATTAATTATTTAATCAATATATGATTAAGTTTTTAAATAAATTTCAATTGTTTTCTAATTTTACTAAATAATTACTTCCTCTTAATTCACATCATAATTTTAATTTATATTCACTCTTATTAAAATATTAATCAAGAATATTTTAGTCAATTAATATATTGCAGATTAATTTAATTTTTCTGTTATATTAGTAAATTAATTTTTTAAAATTTAATTCTAATTTGACAATTTTAGTGTCCTACTTCTTTTTGTTGTGATGTTGATCATTGCTATTTCATGTATCTACCATCATTTTCATCTTGAGTATCACTTATCTAATAAGCCATAGGAAGAAAGAAGTAGGGGCACCAAAATTATAAGATTACAATTAAATTTCAAATAAATTGATTGATTGAAACTAAATGTTTGGTTTGGAAAACTATATTCTATTTTATTTGTATTTGTAAAAGTACTCTCAATTTTTAATTTACTACTAAGAAAAATATTTGGCTTACTTCTTGTTTTTCATTTTCAATTTCTTGTTTGGTGCACTTATTAATGTCACGGTTCAAAAGATTAAATTTTAATTGGATGTATTAATTAAATTTAATAGTAAATAAATTAAATTAAATTAAAAAAACAAAGTTATCAACTTAAATATTAATACCAAAATAAAACAAATTAATCAAATAGTGAGTTTTGGGAGAAGAAAAATTACTTCTTGTTTTACGAAAGAAAATAAATGTTTTAATTTTCTTTAAACTTAAAAAAAATATCAATTTCAAATTATTTTTATTTAGACTAGTAATTTTACGATTTTTAATTAAAATAAATAAAAGCGCAATAATTAATTAAATAATATTGTCCAAGATAACAAAATTAAGCGTGATTATCAATTTCAATGTACACCATTTTTATGCTTATTCTTGAAAGGGTTTGGTTTTTAAAATTATATGTATAAAAATAAAACATACATTTTTTAAATGATCTTTTGCGTGTCTAAATTCTAACCAACTATTTGTAAAACTTAAATGTTTCTAGATATTTATGTAAATAAAATGAGCCGTCGAATATGTAAAGTTCAAATTAAAAAATGAAGTTTAAATATAAATACTAAATATTTGGAATTTTAAAGTTAAATTTAAAAAAAATAAGGATATAAATAGAAAGAAATAATTAAAAGATAATATAAAAGACCTAATAAATTTGAATAATTGATAAAAAAAATATAGTGACAAGAGACATTAACACCAATCTTTCATTATTATTTTCCATTTGGCTCATCATAAATATTTTTAATGGTCTATGTTTATTTTCTGATCTATAAAATATTATATCAATTTCTTATTTATAGAACTTTTTATGATTATTCCTTTATAACCAAAACCTTGCACGTTTATCTATTTTTTGGATCATGATATATTAGCATATGAAACTATTTGTCAACTATGATATTTTAATTGAAAAGCACACTTTAGTACTCTCTTCACAACTTATTCCGATATAATTATTTTATTAATATTTTTTCACCGATTATCAACTGGTTCCCAATAAATAGTTATAATTTTCTGACTTATATGCATAACACATATCTATACAGTATTTTCTTAATATAAATTTAATATATTTTTAATAATAATAATAATAATAATAATAATAATAATTCATACATTTCAATCTAAGTTTTCTTGTAAAGTCGTTTAGTCTGTCTTACATATTTGATTCCTGATTTTTGTATTTCTTTTTTAGGCATTTTTATATTTTATTTTATGTTTTATTTTTTAATTACTTTTGTTTATTTTTTAATTATATTAATTATTCTATTTTTTATATATTTAGAATTTGGCTCATCATATTATTAACTGAGAAGTCTGATCTGAGTCCAATTAATTATTTTACTTGAAATTAACTTTTTTTGTATGATAAGAAAAAATATGTTTTTTTAGATAATATTTAATTAATGATGTTTTATTTTTTATGTGTTTTCACTTTATATATATATTTGATTTAGATGTACCTTTAATCAAAAGCTTAATCATACCAAACCTAAGCAAGCTAGCAAACATAATGGTTGAAGGTGTGAAAAGTCTGTGATTGTTGGAAGAAAAACAAAACGTGAAAAAAAAACAACACGTTCTATGTGTGTATTCCCTTATCAATCCTCTTTCAATGTTTGAATATATTAATTCTCTCTTTATTATGAAACTTCTAACAGCAAACCAAAATATTTCCCATCTTAATTGTTTGACCAAGTAGTTATAAAATCTCTACCCATAAATACATAATTGGAATTGATGTGGATAGGAAGGGACTAACTAATATATATTTTTTAAAAAGAAATAGTTTAGATTTTGATAGATTCACACCTAAACAATTGAATTGGATTTTAAATTTAAATTCATATTTCCTAAAAGAAAATAATTTACATATTTGTAAATCAGCTTAATATTAATTTTAAAATTAATATTTTTGAAAAATTGGTTAAAATATATAATAATGTAAAATTATTCAAAAACTTCATAAAAATGTACAATTAATAATCTTGAAAGCAAATTGGTGCTTAATATTTGATACATATTTTCTATAAAATTAGGTATAATATCTGGTATACATCTGTATCCTAATGGTATAGTACCTTCACGTGAAAACACATGTACCAAGTACTATTAATGTACATTTTTGCTAAATATATATTTTTAGTTAGATTCACCTACCAACTTATATATAGATTTTACTTTTAAAATATCTTATACAATTATTAAAAGTTCAAAAAAAAATATGTTTACTTTATTTCTTTCTTATTCTTACACTAAAATAAAAAAAAAATGAAAACATGCGAACTTCTATATATAAAAAAAAACGCAGTACAGCACTTAAATAAAATATATATATATATATATATATATA
>Ga0099824_1001055_pt1 | contig 37092 bp, 19 predicted proteins | sample SiratrowhiteBW_FD_76837 | JGI IMG/M metagenome (GOLD analysis project Ga0099824, IMG submission 76837) | Root nodule microbial communities of legume samples collected from California, USA - Siratro white BW | ecosystem: Host-associated > Plants > Roots > Nodule | place: USA: California... | reverse complement strand
ATCCATGCCATAAGTGATTAAGGACTATGCCAATCACCAACACACAAACCCAACTAAGGACCAGGACCTAAACACCCAACTATCTTCATGTTGGCACAAAGTCTTCTCTTGAATAATTCTGGTCCAGGTTGGTTCCAACAGATTCTTCATGAGGCAGTCTTCATCAGCTTCACATGCTAAGCCTTGGAGCTCATAATATTGACTTCATCAAATCACATGCTTAGCCTTGGTGCTAACATTTTGTATTAAATATAAAGTTGAATTAATCGATTAACACATACCATAATTTATTAAAACAAAAAATGTTATAATTATTTTTCAAATTTTAGTGAGAATAATCAATTACTAGCTTGAAAGAATTGGTTAAATTTGTGAACTTTCTTTAAATCGGTATTTTCTGAACTCTACATATAGAACCTTGGTTTTACAGGGAAATAAAAATCACATTGAGATCATTTGAGCTATTTTCATTTTCAAAAGGGCGCTTTCAAGTTTCAGATCAATAAGGATATGTTGTGTAGTTGAATCAACCTTGTTTTGTCTTTATGCTGTGAATTATAGTACATTCTTTTGTTTTCTTAGTCATTGGAATGCGTTCTATTGTATATCTTCTTTTGTAATTAAGACTTTATTTGGTTTGTAGTGGACTATTGATGGAGGACTAACCAACCACCATAACTTTGGCTAAGAAGAAATGAGAAGATGAAGCCTCAAGGAGGAAGGCTCTACATTTAAGAGTACAAATAATAGGATTATCTCCATTCTTATTAGTCCTCTAAATAAATTGTATAGGCTTGTAAAAATGTATAGGAGTAGTCTTCTATAAAAATAGAAGTAGAAATTTTGTATAGGAATAGTAGTTTTCTTGTGTAAAAAGTAGGAGCATAGTGTGCCTCCAATTGGGCCTTTATTAGGGTAGTTTGGGTGGTCAAAACCCTAGTTACCTACTGATGCAATTCTAGCTTCAATTGCATGCTTCAATATGTTTCTTCTTGAAGGTTTGATGTTTTGAATGAAAATTGAAGTAGATACAGTAGAGGAATTGATCTTTGTAGAGAATTGAAGTGTTTGAGATGGAATTTGGAGTGCATTAGGTGTGAGGTTATGCCAACACACCTAGGAGGGAGCAAAAGCAAGTCTAGAAAAGAGACTATTCTAAAGAGAGATTTTGAGCAAGAGTGAAGAGGAAAAAATTGGCCAACATTTCATTACTTATTCAAATCCTAATTTCAATTACACAAAGTTCTTATTTATAGCCTAAAAAAATCTCTTGTCTTGCTAGTTTCTCAAAAACTTTCCAATAAGAGCTTGACAAGTGGCAAGCCATGATTGGAGAGGATCCTCTGCATTGGGAGAGTGCCATGTGGCAAAGGTAGCTTGCAGTTTAAGCTTCAAATATGTCCAATGAGAGTTGGACAAGTGGCAAAAGAAGCTAGAAGAAGAAGCTCCCATGTGGCACTTACTTGGAGTGGCATGTACGACCTTGTTGGACTCATTTTTCTTAGTTGGCACATGGCACTAAAATCTCTAGAGCGATCAAGGCTCTAACTCAGTGACCTCTTTATTCTTGTTTGTAGTCTCGGAGACAGGTTTCATCACCTACTCAATTTCGTCCATCCTAATTAGGCATCAATTGGAAAGTTAAAAATCCTACAAAGGAGGTCAACACATGGCCAAAAATCAGTCCATACTCACATTCATGCACAAAGTAAGGGAGCAAAAACGCTTATAAAGACATGAATTTTCTTTGAATTGCAAAATGTGGGACTTTGAACTAGTTTGGGACATCTATTTAGAGTGTGCAACTACATTTGCCGTTTCTTTTTACCCCACATCCCTTAAAACATAAAGTGCAAGAGGGATCTTCCATCTATATACAGAGTCCCTTGTCCCTCTTGTAAGCCACTTTCAATTGAATGAGAATTGACTATGTTTCTATGCTCGTCTTCTTGTTCTTTGAAGTAATTTAAAATGTGTCGGCTCATCACCAACGAACCTTCCTTAACCTTCCTTGAAAGTGAAGGCTTTAAGTGTTGAGTTTCATTCTTGAAACTTGGGAAACGTTTTCAAATTTTCTAAGTTCTTCCGTTGCTCCGAGGATGCTTCTATCAAATATTCCAAAGGTTGAATATATCCTCTTAAAGTGTGTTCAAGAGTTGATCTTGTGGTGATTTGACGTCTTATGTTTTTAATTGCTATTGTGAGTGCTTGTACAAATATTTAAAAATAGTGGAAACGAGTTATTCTAAGGTTGAATAACTAAAACTAGATGAAGGATCATTTGTGATCTAAATTAGTATAAATTTCTTATGCAATCTCTCTCTTTCCCTATCTCCTTTATGTTGTTGTTAGCCAATCTTTTATCATATCTTTATATTGTTGTTAGCCAATTCATCTTTGCTCTTGGTTTGGTGAAGCCGTTTATTATTTTATAAAAAAAATTACTTGGATGTGCCTAATACAATAACAACATTCCACATTCTTGTATCTTGTCTTAGACTTGCTCCTATTTTCTCTACCCCGTTTGATTCCTCTTTCTGACATGCCTCCCTATGTTCTGTAACAAGCACTTCAAACTAAATCAAGAACTATGTGTTTTTCTTTTCATCTCTTCATTAAGTTACAATGTTTTATCAGAAACAACAAGAACAATAATGATTTACAAGAAACAACAAGAAAAAAAAAATAACAATCATAAAAGAGACACAAATATTTCTAATATATAAAATCCTCTTAATGTGTGAACTACAAATTCACATACACAAATGATCAAATAAATATACAAAAACAGTCAAATCAAATACACAAATAAATGTTTAGCCAAATATAAAAACAAAGAAAAAACTTAAAATAAAGCAGCTATCTGAAACTTAATTCTCCAATTAAAGATTTTCAATCCACGATCCTCATGTTCAAAACAAAGAATATCACGTCACGTCCAATTTTTAACTTCATCCAGTAGTGAAAGAAGCGGAAATCACAATTTTTATGGAGATTGTTCCATAAATATACGAATCAATTTTTCCTCTATTTTTTTCTCTCCTAAGACTGTAACATTAACAGGGCCTTTCTTTATTTATAAGATCTCTCTCCAGTTAGATCAAGTAAGATAAAATGAATTTGACAAATTTAAACTTTTACACATATAACTGGGAATCGAACTAAGTTAATAATATCAAAGAAATAAAATATGTTGATATACATTTTTAATACGCACGAAATAAAATTTATGACTTTATGAAATAAAATTTATTTGTTTATAATTAAAGAAGAAAAATAGTTAATAAACATTTTTCTAATTGTACTCATGAGTAGCTAGAATAGAATATAATTAATAATTATGTTTCGTCAAATAAAATAGAGTTGGAACTGTTCAGTTATGAATGAAGATGTTGGATGAAGCAATTAGAGAACTTAAGGAAAGAACGAGCTGTTTTAACATTTTTGCTCAAATGAACGTATTAAAATATTCCTTTAGTTTAGATTGAGTACAAATCTTCGTTGCACTCCGTTATGTTATTTTATAAACAAACACTTGATCAATAAATTAACGGCTTTATTTAGAATTTTTATGAGTATTTATTTTTTTATTTTTTAAGTATTTGATTTTTTTCATTTTCTTTTTTTACTTATCGATTAAGTCATGTGTTTCTTTTTTAATCTTCTTCAACTTATCATTTAACTTGATTTAACTTGTTATTGTTGATAATCCAATGATAACGTATATTTAAATAAAAATAAAAGTATTTTAAATATTTAATAAAATAATAATTTTTAATAACAATTCAATTAAAAATACTTTAATTTGTAATATATTTAAAATTTAATAATGTTAAATTAAATGATGAGAGTTTCTTAATGTTATTGTATATGACGTCCATTGACTAAATTAAAAATCATATAATAGAGGAAGGTTTTCGATCTAGATTTGGTTCTAGAAGAAAACAGGGTTTTGTAAGAATAATTAAACTTTTGTCATCATACATTATAATCATAAGTCAAAGTTTTCGTCTCCGCTATGAACAGAAAAATGGAAATCAATATTTGAAGAAGGAAACAGTCTCTTCATTTATAGTTCAGGAATAATTCATCTACTAGCACCGAAAGAAAAAGTAAATAGACAAATTTCAGCTTTATTTATTTCTTGTGGATACCAACCTTGACTTCATCTCGTGGCATTTTATAGTCCACTTAAATATATGGTTTTTCTCAGATCTTGGTCCCATAGTTCAAAAGTCTTCAAAAGATGTTTTTTCAGTAGTGAGTGGCAACTTTAGCCAAGGAACTCATTTTTTTTAATTATTATTTCATCATCATTATATTATTATTAGTTAAACTAAAGGAATACAAATAAGAAAGTGTCAATGATAACAGCGACAGCGAGAAGTTTGTTTATCGATTGAACATATATAATTGCAAAGACTAAAGGTTAATAATATGTACCTAAGAAAATAAAAAATATTCCGAACATAAACATTATAACCATCATACAAAGGAATTCAATCTTTAACAAAAATATTTAATAATCATGCTCCGATAATATAAAACAGTCTTATATAGTTGTTTAATCACAACTAATTATAAGTATAGCTTTTTCACTTGATTATTATCACACACAATAAGCTTACTTACTATATATTTAAACGACTTCTTTAATCACAATTTTTAAAAGGGAAAAGATAAAAATTATTTTGCTAATAAGTTAGTTTATAAATGAACTAATTTGTCAAAATATGTTATATATTTTTTCTATTTTTAACCTGGTCATCAAGTTTTCTTGTAATATTTTCAATCTCTTAGTATAAAAAAAAGTTTATTTTTGAAACATTAAATAAATATTTTGACTGTCACTCTATCTCTCAGAAGAAAAAAAACACATGAATTGGTTTTTGATGATGATAGAAATATTGTCTTGTTTTATGCTATGGTGAGAAAAATGATGTAATGTTAATAATATTCATAGGTTTTAAGGGGATTTGATTTATGATAATTGCGGTATGATTTATGACTCTATTATGAGTTTTTATAAAGATTTGCATACTGAAAAATAATCTTTTATATATCTTAGGATTAGATTTCTATTGTGATTTCTAATTATATACCTCATATTGTTATGATAATGATTTGTTGACTAAAATTTTTGATTATATGAAAATTAAGTCTATTTTTTTGCTTTGAATATGGACAGTTTCTTGGTTCAGATAGTTTTGGAGGATCTTTCTATCATAATTACTAAGATATGATATCTGTTGATTTGTGCTACGTTTAAGTAGTTTTTTTTTTGTCAAAGAGGATACTCCCTAGAATGAATTCTAATATTATTTCTCTCATTCATAAGGTCTAAGATGTTATTGCTATCAACGACTTTTGGCCCACTATCGTTGCCAACTTTAGGTTTAAGGTTATTACCAATATTTTGGCTGATAGGCTTCGTATTGTTTGCAGTAGGGTGATTTCACATAATCAAACCACTTCGTTAAAGGAGGCCAGATTAAGAATTGTATTTGTATTTCTTCTAAAGTTGTTAACATGTTGTTTAAAAAGATGAAGAGTGGTAATGTTGCTATTAAAATTAATATTTCTAGAGTATTTAATACCCTTATTTGAGATTTTGTACTATAGTTATTGTATCATTTTGGTTTTCACCCCACTTTTATCAATTCGATCCATATTACCTTGCAATCCACTTTTCTTCTGACTAGGATTAATGATAATATAGTTGACTATTTTAATTGTGAGAAGGATGTATGTCAGAAAGACCCTTTGTAACCTCTACTTTTCTGTTTAGCTGAAGAAGTCTTTAGTAAAGGGATTTCTCAGTTGGTTTCTTCTCATAAGATTCTTCATATGATTGGTCCTAAGGGTAAGGATTTTCCTACCCGTGTGCTTTGACCAATCTTATGAAGTTCTTACATGTTGATGGTTCTATCTTGGGTTAGTGGATGAACTTTTCTAAAGGTATTTTTCTCACTGCTTACGAGTTTATTTCTTTTAATAAAAATACCTGCAATATTCTTGAATGATATAGAGACACTATTCCTTTTAATTATCTGAGTGTGACTATCTTTTCTAGGGCTTCTAAGATGCAAGTTTTTCAACCTTTAGCGGATAGTCAAGAGTATGCTTGCTTCTGAAAAAGGTAAGTGCCTTAGTACGATGGGACGTGTGAAACTTGTTAATTATGTTATCTTTGTATTATGTCTTACAATTTTCAAGTTTACAAAGGGCTATAAACCTATTATAAGAATTTGGTAAATGGGTTAGGAATTTTATCTGGACTGGTGATGTTCTTAAAATTGGCCTTGTTACTGTGATTGGGAAGTTTGTTTGTTTTTCAAGACAAAATGAGAGTTTGCAAGTCTTAGATTTGCATATTGAGAATAAAGCTTACCTTCTTTGGCTTGCATGAGATTTTGGGTACAATTCTCTAACTTGGTCTGGTATAATGCATGATAGATTCCTTCATTCTAAATATGTTATGGTTTGTGCTCATCAATCTTCTTCTATTTGGTTTGGGAACAAACATTTTTATGACATTATTTTGGAGAATACTTTAAAGTAAATTTTTGGAATGATTTTCGGTGTTCTACCAAATGCATTTGTTGTTTGGTGGGTTTGACTTCTCAAAAAATGATTACTCTTACATTTGTGGCTGAGGGTTGGAATGTTTACTCTTGGAATTTGTCTCAGAATCTGCCACAACATACTCAACTTCAGATTTTACAACATTTGGCTAACACTGATCTTCCAAATAGCTTTGAAACTTGAGATAGTGGTATTCTTAATCAGAGGGTAGTAAAAAATTTCCTCTCTACCTATCAGATGCAATTCTAGCTTCAATTGCATGCTTCATCCTTTCTTCTTCCAAGATTTCATGATGATGTTGTTGTTTGAAGATGATGTAGCGAAATTCATGGAGTTTTGAATGTGTTAGATGGATTAGGAAGTGAAAGAGAGCTAGGTTAGCCCAACACTCTTAGGAGGAAACTAGATATTGTTGGTAGTGATGCAATTTGGTATTTGATGAAGATAAGTCAAGCCAAGTATAAGGAAAGCATGAAGAATTGCTTCTCTAGAATTAGTGTGTATGTATTGATGGTTCATGTGCATGCATCTCAAATCAATGGAACGAGCTCTAAAAGGTTTCTAAAAGTTTTAAAATATTAAACTGGAACTAATTTGATTAATGCTTTAAAGTAAAAATGGTTTACTAACTTTTATAAGGGATTGTTTTTCAAAATCAATAAGCTAAAAATGTTTTCTTGGGTCAATTTGTTGTTGTTTGATTTAAAAGAGGGCCAAGGAAGGTTGAGGTTAAAATTTCATGTCACTATCAGCCATGAAAACCACCAAAGCTGGCAAAATTGAAAACCAAGCCAAAATGACTTGGTTTTGCACCCAAAACATACCCACATTATTTTCGATCTATTTCTTCTTGTTTTGCATCAGTATGACTAAAAAATGTCTCGGCCAAAATTTCATGACTTTTGGCACAAAAACCTGTCGATGTTGGTATTTCAAATGTCAAGTATGAAAATTTTAAAACATAAAATCCATAAGTGAAAGGTAGAATTACCAAAACATGTTTACGAAGTTTTGTAATATCATTTAGCCTAATGTGCTGCAAAAATTGATAACATATGTTGTCCACTTAGATCTAACGTAGTTTATGGATTCAGCATTGAACGATTGAACATCCACAAAATATTACAACAAATAATAACTTGATTAGTGTGTAAAATAGACATTATTTTTTAGTTATGAATTAATTAAATAATTAATTGGTCCCAACCTCTTTTAATACAAGCTCGTGTTATAAATCTCACAGATTTGGTATATGGCTAAGTCAAGCAAAAAGAAAAATCAGTCAAAGTGAAGACAAAGAAGAGATGATGGCTTTGTCCTAGTTTAGTGTGTGTGTGAAGATCAAGTGCATATGTTAAAATATTAGTGGACACTCAAGAAATCTTAACAAAGTTAATTGGAACTGTTTTTAAAAATTGTCTTTCGTAAAAATAAACTGATTGAACAAAATTTTAATTGATTGATTTGTACGAACTAATAGGTTAATAAGTAACTTATTTTTTGAATTATGTTTCAAAAACAAACTGAAACAGTGTTAAATACACATGTTCTGTACATTTTTTAAATAAATAAATAATACAGAGTTTTTACGAAAAAGTATACTAAATATTCAAATAGAGAAACCTTACTGCTCTTGTGATTTTTGAAGAAAGAAATCAAGAATTGTGTTCAAAGAGGATCTTTAATCAAGAAGGAATTATTGGTGTGCTCCCACTATTTTTTGAAAGCTTCGCACTGTTCACGTCTTCTTGAAAAATAGGAAAGAGTTCTACAATTATCTTTGAACCACTGATTGTTTCAATTGATTGCAAAAACGTCTTTGTGCAAAATTCATTCAAATTGGTTGTTATTTGTATTGCAATAGTGGATGATAGCTTGTTGGTGTGTGTGTAGTGAATCTGGTTTGCATGATGCAAGGAAGGAGGTTACTACATATTTGTAATTCTTGCAGGGTGCAAGAAAGTGTCTTGATTGTATAGGGTATACGATTAAGTTTGATTAGTGAATTTTCTTTACTTATTGGCAAGGAAGACTGGGTGTAGCCCTTGAGGAATGGTAAGCTAGTATAAATCTTGCTTGTTTGATTTCTCTCTCTCTCTCTCTAATCTTGATTCACAAATTGATCTGCTATATTATTGTATCTTCTGTGTAAAAATAAATCAATTGTTCTTGAAATAAATCAATTTAATTTTTTTATTCAACTTACTGTGTACTGATTAATAAATCTAGGTATTGTGCTTATTAGGTTCATTGATCTATCTAGTTGAATTCATTTGATTTCTTTTGGTTCTTGTATTATACAAATTGTGTTCCATAAAATCTGATTATCTGAAATGAATTTTTTTTCTAGACTGAGCTTACAAACCATTGGTTAAAGGAATTTCTTGAAAATTGTCATTCTTTCAAAACCATATTTGACAAAACCAATTTAATAGTTCAATTCACCCTTTCACCCTCCCTCTTGAACTTAGCCTAAAGTGTTTTCAATTAGTATCAAGAGTTAAGTCTTGAAAATTATTCAAAGTTTTCGATATTATGGCTGAGGGATAGTTGCCTTTTGTAGAGGGTGAATCTATTAGCAAACCTCCTTATTCAGTGTGATCAATTATTCTTTTTGAAAAGCCATAATGAAAATTTTCATTCAATCACTTGATCGTGGTGTGTGGAATGCAATTGTGAATGAGCCTTATATGCCTAAAACTATTATAAATGGTGAAACTGTGGATAAACCTTGTTCTGAATGGAATGATATCGAGAGCAAGAAAGCTAAATTTGATTGCATGACAAAAAAATATAATAACTTCAACTTTGAATTTGGATGAGTTTTTCAGGGTATCCTAGTGTTCTTCACCAAAGAAAATGTGGGACATTTTGGAAGTAACCCATAAAGGAACAATTGATGTGAAGCATGCAAGAAATCATACTCTCATAAAAGAATATGAATTGTTTAGAATGCAGGCTGGAGAAACCATAGTAGATGTGCAAAAAAGATTCACACACTATGAACCATCTCATTGGCCTCGGGAAGATCTTCGATAATGACAAGCTTAACATAAAGATCTTGAAGTGTCTTGACAGAACTTGGCAACAAAATTCACTACAAATATCTGAAACCAGGGATCTCACTACCTTGAGCACAATATCCTTGTTTGGAAAACTCAAGGAACATGAGCTTGAAATGAAGCTAAAGGAGCAGGAAAAATGGAGACAGAAAGGCTACGAGATTAACACTCAAATATGCTACTTTAGAAGAAATAAGTGAGACTGGATTGAGTGAGGACAGTGAAGAAGAAACCTTGAACATGCTCACCAGAAAGTTCAACACGTTTCTGAAAAGAAGGGGAAAGAGAAGAATAAGCAATCAAAGAGGTATCCCACGAAAACTGATTCAAGTTCTACTAATTTTACTTGTTTTGGCTTTGGAAAATAGGGACACATTAAGATGGAGTGCGCCAAATTGATCTATAAAGAAAAGGCTTTGGATAAAAAGAAGTTTAGCAAGAACAACAGAGGAAAAATGGCTTACTTTGCATGGGATAAAAATGATTCTACAACCAGCTCTTCACCAAAAGTAGATGAGGAGGTTAACCTGTGTTTGATGGCAAAAGATCAATCTGATGTAAGCAGTGCTATCTCTAATATCTTTATGAATCATGAGAACTATAACACCTTGCTTCAAGCATTTTTAGGAACACATGATGAAGCAAATAGATTGACCCAGACATATAATCGATTGAAAGGCTTAAACAATTGGTTGGAAGAAAGAGTAAACTCATTGGAAGAAGAACTGAAAAGTATGTACTCTACTTTTGAACATCTTAACATGATTTATCAGTCTTCTAACCATTAGGGTGAGTCTAGTAAACCATCCAAATTGTTGGCAAGAATCCAACCTTGAAGATTTGATGAATCAATCCAAGTTTGAACAGTCTTGTTTGCTTGATTTCATCATGATAAAAGTATGCAAAACCTCCAATGAATCAAATGTAAATTTGTTTTTGAAAATAAGTTTTAATGAAATTTTTTTAATATTGTACGAAAACAGTTGATTGTTTTTGAAAATCAATCGATTGAATTGTACTTCAATAAAATCAATCAATTGAATTGAAAAACAACCGATTTATTTCACTTAAGTGCAAAATCGTTATAAAAGAACAAGTTTTGCAACTTTCATTTCAGCTTTTCTAGATTTTAGACATTGAAAATACTTGAGTTTTTAAATTAAGAGACCACAGGGTGAACAAGAAAGCTTTTTGGTGGAGAGGTGTTTCAAAGATTTCAAAAGAACAACCTTGATTCTCAATCTTTGAGCTAATCTGGTATGCCTTTGAGTGTTTGAAGCATCATTACAACAACCTTTGTGTTTAGGATAGTGGTTCTTACCTTTCTTGATAGGTTGTAAGTTTCATTTTGATGTGATCATTGATTTGTAATTTCTTTTCCTCTATTGTGTGTGTTGTAACTCATTTAGATAAGGTTTCTAGGTGTAATTGGTGTTGGTGTTTCATCTAGATAGAGTTTTTAGGTAGGTTCTACAGTGGTTTCTACAGCTATGCAGTGGGATGCTGTATAGGGTGTCTTGATCAATCTTGTAGGGTTCAATATTGGGTCTTGAACTAGTGTTTCCTTTTAATCTTTAATTGATTAGTGGAATACTTGCTTATGTGGAAAAGAAATTGGGTGTAGCTCTTGTAAAAGAGTTAACTAGTATAAAAGTTGTGTGATCTCTTACTATTCTTGAACTCGTTGAAAATCGTGAACTGGTTTTGCACTGCATATTCATTTTGCTAATAAAGCAATCAATTGAATGTAAAATTAATCGATTGATTCTCTGGACTGTTAATAAAAAGTGACTTTTAGCCCAAGTTTTTTATTAACAATGTTGTAAGCAATTGATTTTGACATATTTGAATCTGATTAAATTTCAAATTAAAAATTTCAATAATTTGAATACAAAATCAACTTACTGTTTTCACCTTTACTGTTGTGAAACTGTTAACAATGATTTTGTCAATTTTGATCAATTGATTTGTAATTTTAATAATTTTTTTATTGGAAATTTATAAGGTTCATTTTTAGTCTTTCTTGAATATAAACAGATTGATGGTGCAAATCAATTAGTAGTTTTCACTGTTATATTTTTGTAAAACTACTACTAGAAAAAATTCAATCAATTGATTTGCAATTTCAATCGATTGTTTTTCTTACCTGAATACTTGTGAGTTTGACCAAAAATTATTGGATAAATTTTAACCCATTGGTTTTCTCATCAATATGTTACTTTTTCTATTTCTTGACTACCAAGAAATTTTAATCGATTGTTGACATTTTAATCGATTATTTTACTAGACAGATTGTGAAAATTCAGTATGATCATATTTTCAACAAGTTGTTTTCGTTTTTAGCTGATTGTTTGCTTGTATTGTGCTAAAATAATTTCATAATATATTGGTTAATCAAGATTTGCATTCTCCCACAAAAGTTTTTCAAAAAGAATTCATAGTTCAATTCACCCCCCTCTTGAACTTCAGCCTATACTATTTTAAACAATTGCTATCAAGAGCAGGTTCTTAAAATTTAATCAAGTTTGATCCAAATGGCTTAAAATAAACTTCCGTTTGCAGAGGGAGCCTATATTAATATACCTCTATTGTTTTATGGAGGGAACTATCAATTATGGAAAGTGAGAATAAAATTCTTTATTGAATCAATAGACCATGGAGTTTGGGATGCTATTGTTAATGGTCCATATATTCCTAGAGTTTTTTTTATGGCTAATATGTTGATAAACCATGGTCTAATTTGATTGATATTGAAAGTAAAAAAGCTCAATATGATTGCATGGCTAAAAACATTAATTATCTCAACCCTTAATTTCGATGAATTTTTTAGGGTCTCACAATGCATGCCAGCAAAGCAGATGTGGGACACCTTGGAGGTAACACATGAACGCACCAGTGATGTCAAACGTGCCAGAAAGGATGCATTGATTCAGGAGTATGAGCTTTTCAGAATGAAGTCGGGGGAACTATAAATGATGTTCAGAAGAGATTCACACACATTATGAATCCCCTGATTTGTCTTGGAAAGGTGTTGATAAAGACAAGCTCAACATAAAGATTCTGAAGTACTTAGACAGGAGTTGGCACCAGAGATCTCACTACCTTGACTGCTGCAGTATTATTCAGAAAGTTGAGAAAGCACAAGCTAGAGATGAACAGACTGAATGAGCAGGAAAATGGAGAAAAGAGGATGAAGGAAATTACTCTTAAGTCTGCTGTTCAGAGAGATGATAGCTATGATGGATGCTCCAGCAACTGTAGTGATATTGAGACCTTGACATTGCTTACCAGGAAGTTCTGAAAGTTCTTTAAGAAGAAAGGAAAGGAGATTGATGGTTCTTCTAACTTTACCTGTTTGGTTGTGGTAAGCAGGGACACAAAAGGTTGAATGCGCAAATCAGTCCCACGAGGAGAAAACCCCTGAGAAGAAGTTCAGTAAAAATACAAGGCAACAAAAAGGTTACATTGCATCGGAGGAGAATGACACATCCTCCAACTGCTCTTCAGAAAAAGAAGAAGAAGAAAATACATGTTTGATGGTTGGATGTGATTCATCCGAAAGCAGTGTAAGTTCCAATATATCGTTGACTCATGAGAATTATAGTACATTGCTTAATGGATTTAAAGAGACTCAAGAGGAAGCTAACAAATTAGCCCTTTGATGCGCACTGCCGAACGCACCCCAAATTACACTAGGAAGCTAAATTTGTAGTATAGCTAACCTAGGTCATTCTTCGCAAAGACTACTCAGTCGTTCTCTTAAAAGAATTATGGGGTTTTAATTAAATAGTTAAATTTAATAAAATAAAAACTGAATTTTAAATAGATTAGATAAATGCAAATAAAAAATAGATTTTTAAATAGATTAAATAAATTCAAGTAATAAAATAAAAATAGAATTTTAAACAGATTAAATAAATGCAAGTAATAAAATAAAAACAAAATTTAAAATAGATTAAATGAGTTAAAGTAATAAAACAAAAACAAAATTTTAAACAAATTAAATAAATACAAGTAATAAAATAAAAACATAATTTTAAATAGATTAAATAAATGGAAGTAATAAAATAAAAACAAAATTATAAATAGATTAAATAAATGCAAGTGATAAAATAAAAATAAAATTTTAAATAGATTAGATATAATGAAATAAAAACAGATTAGATAAATGAAATAAAATAAAAATTAACGCGACCTCTCTTCGGCTTTCCCAAATCCCTCACTGGTTCCTAAAGAAAATCATAATTACATGTGTGGGTTAAATAGACTGAGATCTTTGCATCTATTTAACATTCCGAACACCCGACAATCGTAGAGCATCTCGCTGAATACACAATATGTTGAACAGCTGCAATTGCCCACTGTGAACAACAATATTATTCCTACTTGAACATCGGTTCAAAAATTTCACAACACAATCCAATCGATATTGATTATATTACTAAATTAATCCAATTAGTAAATCTAATAATCAAATTAAAATAGCAATTGAGCATGTAATTATGGAAAGAATTACAAAACATGAACCTAAGGATTAAGAAACATGGAGATCAGATTGAATAGAAGAGAAAGAAAGGAAAAAGAAAATTTGTATTTAGTTATCTACTGTCTACTATCATGTGATGTCCCTCAGCTCTACCAAGAGAGCTTTATTTTAAAAAAAAATTAACCTAAAACATGAAATGACTAAATAACCCTCCATAAAGAAAATATGCTCAAAATATCTAGTTGTCGCCTTGCTGTCTAGCCTTTGTGTACCAACTTCAAGTCCAATTTTAACCACTTTCCAGTTTTAATTTTCTCTTGGTTCTTGAATAGCATTTGTAGATCTTTAAGTTATCTGCAACACAAAATCAGAATAAAGTAAATCCAAGTTTTGTGGCAAAAGTTATGGACAAAATACGAAACACACTCAAATCTGTTAAAATTCTGAAAATGGTGTCAAAATAATAACAAACTTTTAACTGAAACCTAATTGGCCCAATTACAGCAAAACGGTGTAAAACCCTAATAATTACCAATTGACTTATCTTTATTGTTATCATTATGCAATTAGAAAGTGGTAAAAATAAATAATTATCAAATTCCCTCATACTTATTCTTTTGCACTCATGGGTAAAATCTAGACCTAGATAAAAGAAAATGAAGGCTAAGTAATCAAAAGCATGATATTTTTGCAACATCAATAAAATTAATCCTAAAAGCTACCCAATAATTGAAATTACACAAATTACTCCAACCCAAGCTATACAAGCATTTTCTTCTCTCTTTCTTAATTCTTTTTTTTTTCTTTTTTTATCATTTTTTTCTCTTTTTTTTTCTTTCTTTTTCGGATAAAATCTCATGACAAGAAGAGAGAAGAATGAAATCCACGATAAAAAAAAAATAAGTCCTGAAATCCATACTCGATCAATCAACCTTCTCGCACACTTAGCATCTTGCGCACATCTCAGGCAATTCCCACACTTAGCAATTTACACAACCCAAAAGAATACCACCATTTTCAATTAATAATCAAAGGAAAGGACAAAAATGGTTTTACGAAACACACTCAAATCTGTTAAAATATCCAAAATGGTGTCAAAATAATAACAAACTTTGAACTGAAACCTAATTGGCCCAATTACAACAAAATGGTGTGAAAGCCTAATAATTAGGAACTAACTTATCTTTACTGTTATCATTATACAATCAGAAAGTGGGAAACATAAATAATTATCGCCCTTTCGAACAATAGATTAAAAGGATTGAATAGTTGGTTTGAAAATAAAGTCAGTAAATTAGAAGAAGAGTTAATGAATTTGTAAATTGATTTTAAATGTCTTGAATTGATTTACTCTTGTAATTGCACTGAATCTATTAGACCAATCAATTGTTCCAATTGTGAAGTTTTGCAAGAAAAAGTCAAATATTTGATAAAGATTGTTTCTAAATTTTCAATAGGAACTGCAAATTTAAGTGCACTGCTTAGTTTTCAAAATTGTGTTTTTAACAAAACAGACATTGGCTTTCAAAATGGTTTTCAAAAGAAGGTGAAGAAATTTAAAAACTTTTTTAATCACAGCAAAAACTTAACATCACCATTTGCTTCTTATTTCTATTGCATGGAAAGAGGCCATACTGTTAGACATTGCAGAGTTAGATTGCACGATTATCCAAAAGGCCTTGTAAATTGAGTGCCCAAGGGTATAATTAACATATCTAGACCCAAGTTTAACAGGGAACCACTTCTTGAACCTGAATCTATTTTGCAGGAACTTTGGACATCCAAGAAGCAGTTGTGATACCTAGATAACAGTTGTGCAAAGCATATTAGGAGACGCTCCCAAGTTCATAAATTTAAAAATGAGATAAGAAGGCTTTGTTACATATGGAGATAACAACAAAGGAAGAATGCTTGGCAGAGGAAATGTTATGAGCAAAGATTCGATACTAATCAATGATGTCTTGCTGGTTAAAGGGCTAAAACACAACTTGATGAGCATTGGCCAATTGTGTGATAAAGGATATGAAGTCACATTCAAGTCTGACTTATGCCTTATTTCATATACATCCACAAGACAGACATCGTTAATTGGTAAAAGGTTAAACAATACATACATGTTGAACATTTGTGATATTACATATGATCTTACATGTTTACTCTCCAAGAATGATGAATCTTGGCTCTAGCATAGAAGGATAACTCACATTCATATGCATCGCTTAAATAAGCTAGTGTCTAGGAATGTAGTTGATGGGTTACCTACACACAAGTTTGAGAGGAATAGAATATGTAATGCATGCCAAAAGGGGAAACAGTCTAAAACTTCTTTTAAAATGAAAAACTTTGTTTCAACTTCTAGACTCCTTGAGCTGCTACACATGGATCTATTTGGTCTCTCTCGAACTATGAGCTTAGGTGGTAATTACTATGGATTTGTAATTGTAGATGATTACTCTAGATTTACTTGGACTGCATTCATAGTAACCAACGATCATGCATTCTCAATCTTCAAAGGACTTTCCAAAATTTTGCAAAATGAAAATAATTGTAATATTTGTGCAATTAAAACTAACCATGGCGGAGAATTTCAAAATGAAAAGTTTGAAAATTTTTGCAATAAACGTGGGATTAAACATAACTTTTCTGCTCCAATAACTCCTCAACAAAACGCGTAGTTGAAAAGAAAAATCGGTCTTGGAAGAGTTAGCCAGAACTTTGTGGAATGATTATGCGTGAAATATCAATCAATTGTTTGTTAAAATGAAATCGATTATTTTTTTTGGTGTCCACTTATAAACTACTGGTTAAGAGACTTTATTGAAAACTTTCATTCTTTCTAAAATCATATTTGTTAAACAATTTTAATAGTTCAATTCATCCCCTCCCTCTTGAACTCATCCTAAAGTGTTTTCAATTGGTATTAAGAGCTAACTCTTGAAAGTTATTCAAGATTTTGATCCTATGGATGAGGGAAAGTTGCTTTTTGTAGAGGGTGGATCTATTAACAGGCCTCCTTTATGTTAGCACCAAGAGTTACTAAGGGATTTGATGAAGCTAATTACATGATGAAGATTGGATTAAAGCCTACAAGTGGATGAATTGAAGTCTTCATAGAGCTTGGAGGTTGTTTTGGTTTAAGAATTAGTTTGGGGAATTGCGTGTGAGTTTGGTCTGGTTCTAAATCATGTGTGCATCATATTTCACTCAAAGAAAGCTCCAATAACAAATTCTGATTTACAAAGTTTTAAGAAATATTAAAATCAAGATTTTTACAATAAACTGTGATACCAACAGAACTTGCTGGAAAACAATTTGTGTGTCAAAGGAAAACAATCGATTGCATCTTTAAATCAATCGATTGATATTTTTATCTGTTAAAAAACATTGCTCTATATAAAACAGGAGCGCAAATTTTGAACGTATGAAAAACATTCTCTAAGATTATTGAGCAAGAATTTTGTGATTTCAAAAGAGAGAAAAGTGCTCTTCTTAGGTTGCGATCAATATCATTTGAATTTCTACATCAAGAATTGAAAGTAATCTGATCTTGAAGCTTTTAGTCGATTGAGACTGGTGTTACATTGATTTTACCACCAGGGCTAAGTCTTCTATACTATATTAAATCATTTTGTACTTGATTGCGTATAAAAGCGTTGTTGTATTGAACAATCTTTGACATTTCTTGAGTTGTGGGTTTTCTAAGTTACACTTTACAGTGGGACTGTAATTTGTGACAGTAGTTGTTGTGTTCAAATTACATTGGGTATTGTAATTGGGTTGGTACAGTGAGTTTTGTACTATGTTTAACTTGTTGAAGGTTCCAGTAAGTGGTTAACTGCTGAGAGCAGTGTGTTCTTGCTGATTGCAAGTGTTTGTATTGTTGTAAACTGATCTTGGTGATCTTGATTAGTGGAAATCTTTGCTTGTTGGCAAAGGACTGGACGTATCCCTTGAGAAAGGGTGAACCACGATAAAATCTTGTGTTTTTGTTCTTTCTTGCTCTCTTCTTGAACATTTCTTGCTGTTATTCTTGCTTGCAAAATTGAATATTAATCACTAAATTGATTGTTTAATATTCTGGTGTTACTTTTGATTTTTCCTGAAACTATTAATTCCTCTAAAATAATATACTAAATATGTTTTTGAATCTAGCTTGTGTTTCAATTCACTAAAGTTACTAATTTGATTTTCCAAAAAAAAAAGCTTTTCTTGAAATATTTATTACTTCAGATTATAAAAATCAAATCTGAATTCTTTTTGTTGAATAATTGATTCATTTTAACAAATTTCTTTTACACTACAAGAAAAAACCTATTTAGAGACCAATATTTAGCTACCAAATGAAATGGTTGCTAATTGTGACCAAAATAGTCACCAAATTAAATTTTGGTTGTTAAATAACTATAAAATAGAAGTAATGATTGAATTTAGTGACCAATTAAGTCAAATAATTGGTATCTAGCATTAGTCTCTAACTTAATTAGATACCAATTTAGAATCTAATAGCATAGGTCACTAAAACCTTGGAGCTAATGTTAGATACAAATTATTTGACTTAATTGGTCACTAAATTCAATCATTACTTCTATTTTGTAGTTATTTAGTAACCAAAATCTAATTTGGTGACTATTTTGGTCACAATTAGTAACCATTTCATTTGGTAGTTGAAAATTGGTCTCTAAACAACCTTTTTCTTGTAGTGTTAACTTTTGATTGGAAGCATTTTTAATTGGTTTCTTGACTTGATTTCAATATTGTCTTTCCAGATTTATTCAAATAGTTTTCTGGGTTTACTAAACTAATACCTGTTTTCAGTTTATTATTTCTGGTTGATTGTTCTTGTTTCTAGAATAAATTGAACCTTTGGTGTACACTTTCTAATATGATCTTTTAATAGTTTCATTAAAGAATTTTCATTTCTCATCCTATAAAGGTACATTTTGCGAAATTTTTTCAAGAGTTCAATTCACCCCTCCTCTTGAACTCGGCCAAACCTTGTCTTAGACTTTATTCAGTGGGGTTAACTATCCAATTCGGAAAGTCATAATGAAATTTTTTATTGAATCACTTTACCATGGAATGTGGAATGCAGTTGTGAATGGACCTTATGTGCCTAAAACTATTATAAATGATGAAATTGTTGATAAACCTTGTTCTAAATGGAATGATATTGGGAGAAAGAAAGCTCAGTTTGACTGTATGCAAAATATATAATAACTTCAACTTTGAATTTGGATGAGTTTTTCAGGGTATCCCAGTGTTCTCCAACAAAGGAAATGTGGGACGTTCTGGAAGTAACCCATGAAGGAACAAGTGATGTGAAGCGTGCAAGAAAGCATACTCTCATTCAAGTATGGACTGTATAGAATGCAGCCTAGAGAAACCATAGCAGATGTGCAGAAAAGATTCACACACGTTGTGAACCATTTAATTGGCCTCGGGAAGATCTTTGACAAGGAGGAGCTTAACATAAAGATCCCTAGCAACCAAAAGTCACTGGAATTTCTGAAACTATGGATCTGACTACCTTGAGTACAACGACATGAAAAACAAGGTTTATGTTAGCACCAATAGCTACTGGATATGATTTGATGAAATTAACACAAGAGTGAAGTCTACAATGGATCCTAGCTACAACATGAAGTGCATCTCTACTTGAAGAGCTTGATAGAGTATTGGTCCTAGATTAGGCAGGGTGTGTGGTTGTGAGTAGTGTCTCTGATTTAAAATCATATGATTGCATGATTGATTATTCAAAAGTACGCTCCAAAAATAAAGTTGCTTAATAATATTTTTCAAAAGATTTTAAGAATAAAGCAAATCACATTTTGTTCATCAAATTCAGATAGGTAATAAGTAAACTGTTTTCAGAATCTGAACCTGATATATTTTTTGTTAAGTCATAGGATGTTGTTAATTGATTGAATGGTGACCCAAGTGATTTTAGTCTTAACGGTAAAAAATAACAGTGTTTCTATACAAAGGGACATGCACGTGTTTTTCATATAACAACAAGTACAGAATTCATGTTGAGCAAATTTTTGTAAAATCCCTGAGAGAAAAATGCGCGCAAACCTTTTGATCGATTGAGCAATTGTTTTTCAACAAGAAAACTGATCTTGGAGCTTTACTGCTGAATTGATCTACTACAAACTATGATATTGAATCAGAGCTAAGTGTTCCACTCTGTTCTTAATACATTGTGTAATCTGTTGAGTGGAATTAATGTGTATTGTTTGTATTCTTGATACATTTATTGTACTGGAACTGAAGGTTACAAGTTACAAAGGGTTGTAATTATAACTTGTTGTTTGCAGAGGTTTCTACATTGGTTTTACACCCACTGTAAGGTTCAGTAGTGTGTGGTTTCTATGGGGGGCAGTATTGTATCTTGTAAAACTGATCTTGGTGATCTTTTAGTGAAAATATTTACTAGTTTGCAAAGGATTGGACGTAGCCCTTAAGGAAGGGTGAACCAGGATAAAATCTTGTGTTTATGATCTTTCTTTATCTCTTCTTCAACGCATTTGAGTTTCTGTTTTCACACTATCAAAAAGTTATTTTTCGCGCCTATTGTCTGATGATTCAACTGATAATCTTTGTCTGTCTGAACTTGTTATTTCGTCTTGCTAATTGACTGATAGTGTTATTAATCAAATTAACCCATTAACTGGTTCCTATTAACATTGTTGGTTAAAAGAACATTTTGAATAACATTCTTTCTTGAGATAAGTTGCAATTTCTTGGAGTGTTCATTATCTGATTATTTCTGCATTGTTCTAATATGCTTCTTAACTGAGTAAATTGCTTCCTCTTGTGGTTCTGACAGTATTTTGTTCAACTACAGTAACTGTTTGTTTAAGTGAATTGTATTGTGTTGTTTCAATTTTTGAAAAATCTGTATAATTGATTGAATTAGTTCTTTGACATACTGATTCCTATTGTGTAATTCTGAATTCAATTGATCAGTGAATTGATAAAGAAGATTCATTCAATCTTTCATACTCTCCAGTATTGGCGAAAAGTTTTAGAAAAGAATTAATAGTTCAATTCACCCCCTCTTCAACTCAGCCTAAACCTATTTTCTACAGTTTAGGCCGAGTTCAAGAGGGGGGTGAATTGAACTTTTAAATTTTTTCGCAAAAATTGAAAGTATTAAATGTAGAATGAAACTTTTTTATTGAAACTACTGAAAAGTGTTATCTTGAAGTATACAACAAAAGATCAATAAATTCCATATCAAAAACAATTAATTGAAACAATACACAGATCTGAAAAACAGCAAGAAACAATTTACAGAAACACAGACACAATCAATTGGATGCAATATTAATCACAGAAACAGGATTAACAGTAAACTGAAGATCAATCACAAAGCAAGACAATCCAGATTAATAGACAGAACCAGAAACAACAATTGATTCAAGAAGACAAGTTTCCAAAAACTCAATCAATTATACAGTAATCATATTTAACAAGAAACTCTCAAATAGACTCAAGAACAAATACAATCAATTATACAGATGTGAAAATAGTTCTAGAGAACACAATATAACACCAGCAGAATGAACAATCAATTATGTGTGATGAACAATTTATTGATCAAGGGACAGAAAATATGATTAAGCTTTCAAGAAGAGAGAAAGAGAGATCAAGCACAACAAGATTTATACTGGTTCACCCTTTCTCAAGGGCTACATCCAGTCCTTTGCCAACTAGCAAAGAGTTCCACTAAAAATATCACAAAGATCAGTTCAAAACAATACAAACACCTTGCTCCCAGAGGGATAACACTGCTCCCCGCAGCACACAATCTACTGCACCCCACAGCAGTTGTGAAAACAATGCAAAACCCTATTGCACAAACCCAATTACAAACCCTATGCAATATGGGTATGAAAACCACATTTACAAATTACAAACCTTTGTAATTTGTAACCAAATCGCTCACAATACAAGAAAAATCAAATCATAAAGAACAATGTAGTGCTTCTACACAAAAACAAAATACAAATGGATTAAGAACAGTGTAGAAGACCTAGTTTCGTTTAAAACCACTGTTGCACGGAACCCACTCAATGCAAGGCTCCAAAATTAAGATTCTTGAGGTTTTTCTTGAAGTAAATGTGTCACAAGTTCTCAAGGTGTACACACGTTTTTTCTCTCTTAGAAAATCACAAGTGATCGCTCAAATGTCTTGGATACATATGAAAACACATGTTCCCCCTTATATAAGAAAACTGGTTTTTAAATCTATCAAAAACTCAATCGATTGTATCAATCATTCAATTGATTGATTTTTCTGTGACTTAGAAGAAAATCCAATAATTTGAATTCTAAAAAATAGTTTAATAATTTTACTCTTTAAAAATAGTTCAAAATCTGTTAAACCTCATTTAGTCCCACTTAATTATTTGTTAAGAAAAATAAATTTTGGTGCTTAATATAAGTGATCTCTTATGCAACTCATGGTTTTATACCAAAACCGCACTCACACACACACACCCAACCTAAGTCCTAGACCAAAACTCCATCAAGCTCCATCATGGCTTTAAGCAATCCACTTTGCAAGCTTTGATCCATGTTGACTTCATCTCATTGTTGGTTTCATCAAATCACTTAGCAAGCCTTGGTGCTAACACAACCTTGTTTGGAAAACTCATGGAGCATGAGCATGAAATGAATAGGCTAAAGGAGCAGGAAAATGGAGACATAAAAGCTAGGGGATTAGCACTCAAATCTGTTGCTTTAGATGAAACTAGTAAGATTGAATCCAGTGAAGACAATGAAATAGAAACCTTGAATATTCTCACCGGAAAATTCAGCAAGTTTCTAAGAAATGAAAGGGAAAGACAAGAATCAATAAACAAAGAGGTATGCCAGGAAAACTTATTCAAATTCTACTAATTTTACTTCCTTTGGCTGTGGCAAGTAAGGTCATATCAAGATAGAGTGCCCAAACCTGGTGCACAAAGAAAAGACCCTGTATAAGAAGAAGTTCAACAAGAACAAAGGAAAAAGGGCTTACATTGCATGGGATGAAAATGGCTCTACAACCAACTCTTCATCAAAAGAAGATGAGGATATCAACTTGTGTTTGATGGGCAAAGACCAATTTGAAGTAAGTAGTGTTAACTCTAACATCCCCATGAATCACGAGAACTATAGAGCCTTGCTTCAAGCATTTTTAGAAACACATGATGAAGCAAATCGATTGGCCTGTCAAACAATCGATTGAAAGACTTCAACAATTGGTTGGAAGAAAGAGTCAACTCATCGGAAGAAGATTTGAAAACTGTAAATTTTGATTTTGAGCATCTTAACATGATTTATTAGTTTTCTAACCATGAGGGTGAATCTAGTAAATCATCCAAATGTGAAAACTGATATTTTGCAAGCCAAAGTAAAATATCTTGTAAAAACCTCTTCAAATTTTGCAATACGAACTACAATTTAAATGTTGTCCTGGGTTCTCAAAATTGTGTATTTGACAAAGTTGGCACTGGTTTTAAACTAGTTTTTTTTTTTTTCAAAAGAAAACTAAAAAGTTCAGCAACTTTTTCAATCACAACAAAAAGCAAGCCTCACCTTTTCAAACATGGTTTTATTCTTTGGACAAAGACCATTATGTTAGAACTTATAGAATTAGACTTTTTGCTATTCCAATTGGCTTAGTAAGGTGGGATCAAAAGGTATTGTTAACAGTTTTGTACCCAAGTTTAATAGGGTACCAGATTTTAAAAATTAATCTATTTTGCAAGAGCAGGTTGCAGCCAAGAATAAGCTTTGGTATTTGCATAGTGGCTACTCCAAACATATGATACGAGATACATCATTGCTTATAACTATCAATGAAAAACATGAACGTTTTGTCACCTATGGAGACAACAACAAGGGAAGGATTTTAGGAAGTGGAAACATAGGAGACAAAGACACTTTACTCACCAAAGATGTGTTGTTAATAGAAGGATTGAAGCGCAATTTGTTGAGCATTAGCCAGTTGTGTGACAAAGGCTTTCAAGTCACATTTGAACCTCAAATATGTCTCATATCTAGTATAGGTTCAAGATAAACACATCTTGTTGGTAAAAGAATAAATAATGTATTTATGTTAAAAGTGCATTTTTAAATGAATTCATAAATGTTGAAGTGTATGTGACACAACCCCCAAGTTTTGAAGATCACAAGATGCCTAGACATGTTTACAAGCTCTATATAGATCGAAGCAAGCACCTATACATTGGTATGAAAGGCTAAGCAGTTTTCTACTATCAAAGAGTTATCAAAGGAGACAAGTAGATAAGACTCTCTTCATCAAAAGAGTTGGAAATAACATTATTCTTTTGTAGGTTTATGTTGATGACATAATGTTTGGATCAAATAATGAGTTTCTTTGCCAATAATTCATTTCAACTATGCAAGGAGAGTTTGAAATGTCAATGATGGGTGAGTTGAACAACTTTCTAGGTCTACAAATCAATCAACTTAAGAATGGCACATTCCTAAATCAGCCCAAGTATTGTAAAGATGTGCTGAAAAAGTTTGAGATGGAAAATTGTAAAGAGGTTGCAACACCAATATCAACAAGTTGTTATTTGGATGCTGATGAAAAGGGGGTAGCAGTTGATCAAACAAAATTCAGAAGACTGATTGGATCATTGCTCTATCTCACGGCTAGTAGACCATATATCATGTTTAGTGTGTGTATATGTCCAAGATTTCAAGCTAATCCCAAGGAGTCACACTACAATGCAACAAAGACGATTCTAAAATATCTCAAAGGAATTGTTAATGTTGGATTGTTGAATCCAAATGGTGTTGCACTTAATCTAGTTGGCTTCTCTGATTCAGATTTTGCAAGATGCAAACTGGATAGGAAGAGCACCAATAGAATCTGCCACCTACTTAGATCGAGTTTGATCTCTTGGCATAGCAAGAAACAAGCATGTGTAGCTCTCTCCACAGAAGTAGAGTACATAGTTGTTAGAAGTTGTTGTGCACAAATTCTATGGCTCAAGGAACAACTTAGTGACTTTTGTCTTAAAGTCACAAAATCTCATTAAAAATCCAATGCAACATTTTAGAACTAAACACATTGATATAGGGCATCATTTCATTCGAGAGCATGTTAGTAATGGGGTTTGTGAAATTAAATTCATTGAATCTAGAAAACAATTGGCTGCCTTTTTCACTAAACCACTTGCTAAAGATAAGTTCAATTATCTAACAAATGAACTAGGGATTTTGGACCATTCAAACATCTCTTAATTGCTCATGTGCATAAATCTATCAAATTGTGTAATCTGTAAAAAAATATAATTTTGATTAATTCAAGCGTTCAAATTGATTACATATTTCCTGTGCACTGAAATAAATCGATTGCCTACGGGATTAAATTGATGGATTTTCTGCATTAATTGTTGGCGCAAGATTATAGTGAGTTTCTTTTTGGAATCTAAATCATAACCACTGCAAATTCTGTGTAATTGATTTGTGAAATTTGACCATTTCAAAATTTGTTTGTACTTTCAACATGCAAATCAATTTGAATGTTGTATTCACGACACCCCTCATTGAGCGACACAATGCAACATGTCTTCAATGGATTGGAAGTCAAAAAGGCAATGACTGAAATGGAGACTGCCTAAATAGATTTCCAAATCACATGTGTCAAGTCTAATATAAATGAAAATGTGCAGTGTTTCACCTTGAATTACTTTGTTTGGTGCAATCAATTAATTAAAAAATCAATGCAAGCGAATTTGTGTCAATGTGATTGATATTATAAATAGATCATTCAGAATGCATTCATTTTACACTACACTTCACAAATAATATGAACACCCATAAAACTTTTCCAAAAACCATCTGAATACAGCTACAACTTCAACAAGCAATCCCATAAAAAGGATAAAACAAACAGTGAGCTCTAGGAGATTTGAACCTATTGAACTTGGGCATCTTGAAACCAGGTTTGTTGTTGATAGAGATAAGATAGAAACATATCTTTTGTAGTATAGCAAAAAAAATTATAGGCCCAAAGTACATGAGGATGGTCTGGTTGAAGGAGGAAAAGTTGTTGGAAGTTAGAAAGATGTTGAAGCACTAGAAATTGGATAAGATGCTGACCAAGAGGACAAAATCTCATGGCATAGGTAATTTACCTTCGAGACCAAGTCCTTCACGTATACATACACAAGTCAAAACCACTGAACCAACATCAACTTAGCAATCATATACTCATTATTATTATTATTCTTATTATTACTATTATTATTAATTATTATTATTATTATTATCAATATTAGTAAGTATAATATTAATTATACTAATATAATATTGATATTACTATTAATAATAATATTAATCATATTAATAATAATTATAATAACAATATTATAATTATTTAATCATATTAATTTTAACATTGATAATAATATTTATTATAAAAATATTAATAATAATACTAATATAATGATAATATTAATATTATATTAATAATAATATTATATTAATATTAATATTAATATTAATGATTATAATAATATTATTATTATTAATGGTATTATTAATAATATTAATAACAATAATAATAATAATAATAATAATAATAATAACAATAATAATAATACTATAAAGGAATGAAAATAAATTAAATTCTTTAATTGAAACAGTTTACTATGGAATTATGAGCAACAAAAATAGAAAAACAATAAATTGAATTAAAAAAACAATCGATTAAAATAGCTTCCAAAATATCAAAATAATGAAACAATCAATTCAATCTAAAGAACAATCAATTGAATTTCCACCGAGACATAAAAATTAGTTAAACACTAAAAATAATGAATTTAAAATCTTAAAATTCTTGTTTAAAAAAAATTAATCAATTAAATCTCAAGAACGATCAATTAATTTTCTTACATCAAAATAACACTTAAAGAATGCAATAAGTTAAATACACAAAATAACTTACTAAAAATTTCACAATTTCTTTCAAGCAAATCACAATCAATTAGAGTAGTAAACGAGTTAATTTAGTGATTTCTAGCAAATCAGCAATACACAAGAAACAATTGATTGAATATGGAAACAATCAATTGAAAAATATGCATAAATGGGAAATTAATTGAAATAATCAATTGAAAACAATTTTAAAAACTAATATAAAGTTATAAAAATAATCAATTGAAAAATATTTTTTGCTGATAGAATTTTTCAACTTGCTAATTATTTAAAATAATTTGTTGAAGACATTATTGAAATATCTTTTACTAAAAAACAATTTAGTCCATGTTCAATTTTATAATTTGAGAACATAAAGGATTTTTAGAGCTCATACCAAAGATATATGATGCATGCAGATGATTTAATCAATACATACATACACACACATACACTTATTCTTGTTAGCACCAGAAGTTGCTAGAAGATTTGATGAAGCCAACATGTTGATGAAGTTCCAAACCTAAAGCTCATGAGTGGATCACTTGAAGACTTCGTGAAGATTTGTGGAGTTTGGTCTAGAACTTAGGATGTGTGTTGTGGATGTTTGGTTTGATCTCAAATCAGTGGTGCATTCAATATCATTCAAGAATAAGCTCCAAGAATAAAATCTGATTTAACAAAGTTTTAAGAAATTATCAAAATCATAACTTGTTCTTAAAACTTTTCTATTTTTGTTAAAAGAAAAACAATCGATTGAATGAGAAAAACAATCGATTGAATTTTAAAGACTGTTGTCTATAAAAGGTTGGTGCGCATTTTGAAAAAGACATAAAAGATCATTCTAAACATTTTCTGATCAAGAGTTGTGAGTTTTCAAAAGAGAGAAAAGCGCCCTTCTTGTCTTGTGATCAAGATCATTCAAATCTCATTCATCAAGAACAAATCTCTGATTGATTCTGGAGTTTTGCATTGACTAAGACTGATACTTCACTGATCTGAACATCAGACTAAGCCTTCTATAGCCTTTCTTCTTTACTTTTGTAATCTGTTGTGTATAGAAGTGCTTGTATTGTTGTATTCATCATAATTCTTTCATTGTATCGAATATTGTGGTGTGGTGAATTACCAAGTGTTGTAATTATGTAAGTACAGTGGGTTTTGTACGGTGGTTGACTTGCTGAAGGGTTCAGTAAGGTATTTTCTAGAATATACAGTGGAGTTTGTATAGTTTTGTGATCTGTTGTAGGTTCAGTAGATAGTTTACTACTGGGAGTAGTGTGTTCTTGCTGTGTGTGAGAGTTTGTATTGTTGTAAATTGATCTTTGGATCTTGTTTAGTGGAAATCCTTACTGGTTGAGTAAGGGACTGGACGTAGCCCTTGAGAAAGAGTGAACTAGGATAAATCATTGTGTTCTTGTTCTTTCTTACTCACTTCTTGAAAGTTCTTGCTGATTTTCTTGATTTTCAGAATTTGATAAAATTCCTTAACTGGATTAATTGATTATCCTTCTGGTAATAATTTGAGTATTCTTAAAAGCATTTAATTCATCTTAATATAGTTTATCACTTATTTCTGAATCTGAACTTTTTTCTAATCACTGTGTTTACTGTTAATCAATCTGATTTTCTAGAAAAATTGTTTTTCTTAATAACTGTATAATTTCAATTTTCAAATCTTAAATAGAATTTGTTTTGGTTGATATTTGATTCTTTATACTTAAAACTCTTTTCAACAATTATCTGAAATAATTTCTTGAATATTTGAATTGAGTTTCCAGAATTTACTTAACAGTTTACTGGTTTTGCAGAATTATCATTTGTCTTCAGCTTATTGTTTCTGTGTGATTGTTATTGCTTTGATATGTTTTATGGACCTTTATTGATTGCTTTTCAGATCATCTTTAATAGTTCTTTAAATAATCTTCATTCCTCAAATTGTAAAGGTACTTTTGCGAAAAATTTTCAAGAGTTCAATTCACCCCCCTCTTGAACTTGGCCAAAACTTGTTTTACAATTCTAAGACATCTTCAAGTCATCTTTGTCTTTGCTAAGAGTTGAACTCAATCAAACAAGCATCAATCAAATTCAACAGAATCGTATTAGCAAAACAAGCATCTACTAATATATTCAATATCTCACCTCGTCTCCAAGCGTATACCCAATGAGATGTATATTTTTTATCTCTTAACTAAACATACAAGAATTGATTAAGACTAAGCGAATTAACCAAAAACTCTAATTAAAGGAAAAACAATTGAATTCTCAATAAGCATTCAAAAACAAATACTTTTCCAAAAACACATTTCAAAAAGACCAACAATATAGCACAACTGTTATAAATAATATAAAAAACAAAACTTTTTTAACTAGAAATCTCAAAGTCTATTGTGGAATCATAAGAGAATCAACCCAAAGGAGTTTAGCCTTCCATGACAAAAGTACAATATTTACAAAAGAAAATAAAACTATAGTTTATGCTATGCACCAGAGTATGTCTTTCATGTCTTCTCCAACCCCTATTTATAATCTCCTTTTCTTCATGAAATTAACTCAGAATTACTGCTTAGATATTGTCCTTGCAATTATCAGATGTTTCATTTCATGTTTTTATAGTATGAAAATAGGTCACACTATTAGAAGTTGCAGGGTTTGAAAGCATGACATATCAAATGGCTTAGTTAAGTACATGCCTAAAAGGGCCAATGAAAGGAATAACATATTAATTAGGGGACCACATCTTGCTACTTAAATTTGCTTTGCAGGGCCTTTGACAACCAAGAAGTACTTATGGTATCTTGATAGTGGTTGTTCAAAGCATATGACAGGTAATACTTCAAAGTGTATTAATGTAATGCTAAAACATGAGGGATATGTCACCTATGGTGACAACAATAAAGGAAGAATACTTGACGGAGTAGATATAGGAGATCATGACACAATTATCATAAAAATGTGTTATATGTGAAAGGACTTAAACATAACTTGTTAAGCATTAGTCAATTATGTGATAAAGGCTATAAAATCATCTTTGAGCCAAACATATGCATGCTTGTTTGTGAAGCTAAATTTAGGAAAATTTTGTTGTTTGGAAAAAGGGTAAACAACATGGATATGTTGAACATTTGTAATATTGCATTTAATATTTTAGTATTTGTTGTCCAAAAATGATGAATCTTAGTAGTGGCATAGTAGAATAGGTCACATTCACATGTATCATTTAAATAAATTGGTTTCTAAGACTTAGTAATTGGACTTCCAAAGCTAAGGTTCAAAATGGATAAAGTATGTAAAGCATGTCAGAAAAGATAAATAGTTTAAACCTTCTTTTAAATTGAAAAATTTTGTTTTAACCACAAGACCTCTTGAATTGCTTTAGAGGGAGTTGTTTGGTCCTTCTAGAACATTGAGCCTTGGAAGAAACTACTACGCACTTGCTTTAGAGGGAGTTGTTTGGTCCTTCTAGAACATTGAGCCTTGGAGAAAACTACTATGCACTTGTTATTGTGGATAATTTCTCTACATTCATTGTCACTGAGAAAGATAGTTTTTTTCAGCATTCAAAAAGCTTGCCAAGATTTTACAAATTGATAATTGCAACAGCATTTGCTCAATTAGAAGCAACTATGGAGGAGATATCAAAATGAGAAATTTAAAAGAACTAGAGGAAAGCATAATAGCAACTTAATTCTAATTCAATTTTGCAGTGGTTTACAAGAAGGGGAAATGGGCTCTACATATAGACGGAGGGACCCTCTTGCACTTCATGTTTTAAGGGGCGTAGGAGAAAAAAATGGCAAATGTAGATCCACACTCCAAATAGGGGCTCCCAGCTAGTTCCAAGTTCGACATCTTGCTATTCAAGGAAAATTGATTTATTCATAAGCATTTTTGCTCCCTTGGTCAGTGCATGATCATGTGGCTTGTGTATGGGTTGACTTGTGACTATGTGTTGACCTTCTTTGTAGGGTTTTTGACTCTCCAATTGTGGTATAATTAAGGGTGGACGAAAATGACATGGAAACTACGGTTTTGACCACCCAATCTAATTGAGGCCCAATTGGAAGCTCACTTGCTTCTACCTTTTATGAAGGAAAATATTTCTATACAAGAAATTCAACTCCTATTTACAGTTTTATAATGCTTAAGAAAAAAGATAGAAGTTATAATATTTTACTCTCAAAAATAGGAGAGTCTTTTTGAGATCTTCTTCTTCCATTCTCCTAGCCATCTTGTCAAAGATCAGTCCAATTTGTAGTCTTCCAAATGATTTTCCATCGAAAGTGGTATGACTCATTGAAGGTTGGGAAGATCTTCACCAACTTAAAAGGATATGTAGAACATAACCTCCATGGAAGGAAGGAACTCAGCACAAGCATTGGAAACCATTGGAGAAGAACTCAACTGGTCATTACATAAAACAAGTAAAGGAAACAAGAACTAAACAAGAATTGAAACTAAAAATGGAATGAAGATATGGAAAAACACACCACTTTGATGGAGAATCTTCAAGGACAATGCAAGAGGATTCACTAGTTAAGAAAATTTCTTAATATAAGAACCAACACAACAGAAGAGAAACAACTCAAACTAAATTCTTATAACTACTCATTCAAAAGAGAAAATACATAGAGATGAAGGTCATATTTATAGGACAAATGGCCAAACCTTATAGAGCCAAAAGGAGAGAGAAATTCAAATTTGAATTTTTCCTATGTGATCCTAAAGATGTGGCACATATAGTCGATTGAGTGTCACTTTTCCATTCATGTTTTCCACATTTGAGCATGTGCTCAATGTGTAAAGCATGCACCTACTCCATGCCATGGTTAGCCTAGGATTTCTCTTAGACTTGAATGAACCCACTTGAAACCTTAGCAAGACTACCTCTAACCTTAAAATTTTTAAATTTATTAACAGATACATATTTATTAGTAAAATAGCATTACTGGCAGATTTTACCAACAGATAATTGGGCAGTCAATTTTTTGATAGATTTTATGACGAATTTTATATGTTGGTAATTTTACCGATGAATTCAAATTATTCGTTAGATTAGTAATCATGAACTTATTTGATTCATCGGTAAACTCCTTCAGTAAATTGACCACTCAATTATTTGTCAGTAAGATTTGTTCATAATTAACGACAAAAATTGAATCCATTGGTAAGATCTGTTACTAAAATGCGTATGATAATAATAATAATAATAATAATAATAATAATAATAATAATAATAATAATAATAATTAATATAATAATAATATTAGTAATAGTAATAATATTATTATTAATAAAACTAATAATAATTATCATCATAATTATAATAATACAAATATTTCTAATAATAATAATAGTACTAATAATAATAATAAGTATTATTATAAATAATAAAAGTAACAATATTAATTGACATAATAATAATTTTTTATTATTAATTATAACAATAATAATAATAATAACAAAAATTATTATTATCATAATAATTAAGATAATGATAACAATAATATTAACAAAAATAAAAGTAATAAAAATAATAATAATATATAATAATAATTAAAATAATAATAATAATAATGATGATAACAAAAGAATAATAATATTAATTGAGACAATAATAATAATATTTTATAGTTATTAATTACCAATAATAATAATAATAATAATAACAAAATTATTGTTAATATTATTATCATAATAATTAAGATAATATTAATATTAATATTAATAATGATAATAATATTAATAACAATTATAATAATCAAAGTAATAATAATTAAGATAATAATAATATTAATAACAATGATAATAAAAGTAATAATAATAATAATAATTACGATAATAATAATAATAATAATAATAATAATAATAATAATAATATCACGTTAATTTTGTGTGTTTTTGTTCGTGATCTTGTATCTCCTCATTTTTTTTATTGTTTCCAGTTTCTTCGTACAAGTTAACTACAACGTCATCTACCACAAATAATATTTGATGATATTTAACATTATGATTCAACTACATAAAAGAACATTCATTATCCGAATCCAATATTTTAATGTTGAGTTTGAGTCTTACTTGTACGTGTTTAACTTTCTTATTTTTATGAATTATTCTATAAACATGTAGACATAACGTTTGAACGAGAGATTATAGTAACTTTTTATTTTAATTTTCTAAATCTCATCTAAGACCACCACAAGTTATAAAAAATAAATCATTAAAGGTTTAAAGCAACCATAAATATTATTTTCAAAAAACGTCAGAAAATATACATACTCCTTCTATAATTTTACCGAGGTCAACTTTTACAATAAAGATGAGTAAAAAAAAGTCACATTTGTGTATCATGTTTTAATGTGAAAGTTTAAAAAAAATTGATACAAATGAAACAGGAAAAAGAAAACTACTTCAACCTATCAATTAGGATGAGGTAATTTCTTGGTACATCACGTACTCACATAAAGACGAAGAAGGAAAATGGCTAAAAAAAGTATGTGATTATCACGCTAATAATTCGCTAATAAAAATTAGGGATCAAATTTGTCCAGTCAATTGTTCCAGAAGACACAAGACAAGTTCTTGCTGACCCAATGATTTGAGTAATTTCTTTTGTATGACTTCACAATGCTTAATAAATTCTTAAGCTCAAGAAAATATAGGTTTGCCTTTATGTTTGTTTATAAGGTCCAGAGTTGATTGTAAGTTTTAAAACAAAGTAGACTATTCTGCACAAGTACAACGTTTTGGAAGAAAAAGAGACATGAAAATTGGATCATAAAAGTCTTTTAGAAACAAGTCTAAGAAATTTAATTTGTTTTCCTTATCAACCGTAAAATTGTAATCAATTTGCATTATAAAAGTTTCCAGAAGAACTTCGAGAAGCCGAACTTCAGAAAATAAACAAATATTTGGTAATATAAGATTCATGGTCATTCGATTATTAGGATTATCTCAATAGAGATATCTATCTTTGCAATAACCAATAGAAAGGGATGTTCAAGGGTTTACAAGTGTTTGACATATTTTGTACGAAATTTAAAATTTAATAAATTAAGACCTTGAACGCTAAAGAAATTTTGACTTTCGTGTATTAATATAAATTAGCTATATATTTTTATAAAATATTATTTATAAATATTTTACAAAAAAGATAAGAAGTGTAGTTCAAGCATTATATAGACCATCAAAAGTGACATATTCTTTCCCTCGGGTAGTGGTTCATAACATGAGTGAAGGAGAGTTCTCTCTCCTCTAGAAGAAAACCAATTAAGAAACTTTTGTCTATTTTCAAAGCTATATTTGATTTATGAGAGTTAAAGGTTATATTGGTAGGTGTATATGATTGTGTTACATTGGATTGGTGTTTTGATTAAAAATATGTGAATGAATGAACGGTATGAATTATATAGTGGTTTGATTTGGATGAGAAAATGCAAATACTTAGGATAGTAGTTTTACCGAGTTGTGGTATCTAGCATTACGTAAAGGGTCCATTAAGGAAAGAACATATTTTAGTTTTACTAGTCTAAATTTCATATATTAAGATATTAAGTGGTAAGAAATTAAAGAAGATTCTTACACTACTTTCATAGATTTTGTGAAAAAAATAAATTATCCCGACTTTTAGAGCTAAGGTTGACATACTAAAATGGTTTGAAGGAGTTACATGTTAGTCTCTAGACATAATTAATATTGGTCTTAAAAAAGGTGAATTTTAATGAACTATCCTTATTTCATTTAGATTAGGTTGATATACCAACCAGAAGGCTTTGATTAATGGGTTAAGGGTAATTTTATGGCTCGTGTGACTCATTGGATTGCGAAAGAGATATAATGTGGACTACGATCATGAATGGAAAGATTATATATGATGCTTCATGATAACTTATGATAAGGGTTGTTTGGTCTTATACATTTTCATGGTTTTCATGGGTATTTATATTTAAAATTAATTTAAATTAGTTTATCCTTATTTGTGTTTTTGTATTATGATGATTGTTATGATTGTATTTAATATGTAGCAAGTTAAGACACTAGTTATATGGTACTATTTTTTCATTTATCAGTTGCTCGTGTAACAAGTAATAAATATATCATTCTCTTCCAATAGACTTATGCAATACACAATAATAATTACAATTATAATAAAATTAGATAAAAGAACAATTTTATAGTTTAGTGATTTATCTGAGAATATAAATTAAATAGTTTTATAATTTTATGTCAAATCTTAGACAGAAAAATAAGGTTAAGGCTCGATGATATGAAAATTATTAGGGTTAGACTTCACCATTCTTCACTCTCATGCATAAAAAGAATTACCTTCTTTTCCTAACTAATGTCAATGTCAACTCCCAATAATACCAAACCTTAATTCTTTAGATGAATGAGCCTAAACTTCTCCATTAATCATCAATTTCTTGATTAATTATATAGAAAATACTTACTTTTGTTACAACATTTAACACAACAAATGAATCATGTTTTATTCATAGACACGGGCTTTCATTTGGTATTTCAATTCAGATCCTGATTAGAAATAATATTTTCCAATACCCTAAGAATCAATTATCATGTTATGAATCAATACAACAAGCATTAAGCGCAAAATTAAAATAATGAGGTTGGATCGAGCGCTTACCACTAGGCCAAAAGTTATACCTATTAGTCAGGGCACAACTCTTTCTACTTAAGAGCATAGCAGCCAAAGTGCCACGATTTGATTATGACTTGGCCCACCTAGCCTCTGCCACGGGACAATTGTGCAACCTCCAACATTCTCCCCCTAAACAATTACCCCACTGGGAATCAAACTCATAAACTTGGCTTTGATACAAATTTTTGGATCGAGTGCTTACCACTAGGCCAAAAGCTATAGCGATTAGTCAGCACAACTCTTTCTACTTAAGAGCGTAGCAGCCCAAGCACCATGATTCGATTATGACTTGGCCCACCTGGCCTCCGCCACAGGACAATTGTGCAACTTGCAACAATCTCCCCCTAAACAATTGGCCCACTGGGAATCAAACTCATGATCTTGGCTTTGATACCAATTTTTTTATCGAGTGCTTACCACTAGGCCAAAAGCTATAGCCATTAGTCAGGGTACAACTCTTCTACTTAAGTGCATAGCAGCCCAAGAGCCACGATTTGATTATGACTTGGCCCACCTAGCCTTCGCCACGGGATAATTGATGTCACCTACAACAAATGACACCAAAAGGAAAAGACATATATATAAACACAATATTGATTACATGAGAGTTTGGTAGGTTACATCTAACCCCAACGACAATGAGTTGTTCCTAATAGACATGAGAATCCTAAACATACAAGATAAACAGTGCAAGAAGAGGATGATTACAACAAGAAATGCCAAAGTTGTCATCCAAGACTACTCTTTTTCTCCTCTGGCTCTGTGTGTCTAAACCCTAACATAGGTACTCATTAAATAGAATTTCAACGACATTCGCACCTGACTCAACTTTAATGGTGATTGGTGCGACTCTTCTTATGGAGGCTCATAATCCAACTCGCGCCTAACTCAAATTCCACGATGTTGGGCGCTACTGTGCTAACTTGTCTCGTCTTCTTTGCATTCCTTCGTGGGCCTTCTGTGTATCCTTGTTCGTAGTCTTCAATCTTTTTCTCTAAATCCAATTCCTTTTGTTCTCTTTTTAAACAAAATAAGAGAAGTTAGTACAATTCACCATTCCTTTTTATGAAGATGCATAAATGAATGCATGATGAAAATGCATGTAGGAAATGAATATTTTTCATTTTTGTTTATTGAATGCATAATGATACGAAAATGCATATACGAAATCTATTTTTCTTTTTTTTTTTTTATTGAATGAATATATGTTTGAATATAATAAGATTTTTAAAATGCATAAATGCATGAGGCTATGAGGATGCATGGATGAATGCATTAACTTTATTTGAAATTGTTTTTTTTTTTTTTTTTTATAATTTATTTTTGATATTTAATTTTTTTTATATTAATTCTAT
>Ga0099824_1001051_pt1 | contig 37124 bp, 12 predicted proteins | sample SiratrowhiteBW_FD_76837 | JGI IMG/M metagenome (GOLD analysis project Ga0099824, IMG submission 76837) | Root nodule microbial communities of legume samples collected from California, USA - Siratro white BW | ecosystem: Host-associated > Plants > Roots > Nodule | place: USA: California... | reverse complement strand
TTTCTTTTATTTTTTAAATAATTATATATATATAAATTTTTTTTTTATATATTTTTTTTTTTTATTTATATATATATATATATATATATATATATATATATATATATATAACTTATTATTCGTATTTTCGATAATAAAAAACCAAGCTTTAAATACTTTAAATTCTTTAAATTAACAAGGGTTTTGTGTTTGGATGAAAGAAATAAAATTAACTTTTAATAAATTTATGAGTCTCTTACTAAATTAAAAAAATCAGCGGTTAAAAAATAGTTTTATCAGACAAAATACGAATCACCAAACAAACTTTATTTGAATTAACGCAAGCTTTGATTTTTGAACCTTTAATCTAAGAAAACGTAACATTTTGTGAAATTTATTGTATATATAATTTTTGAAATAGAAAATATTGATGAATTTAATTAACGAAAACACTCCTGACTTAGTGATTAGCATGTACACATTTAATGTAACAAATATGTTTTACATTTTAAATGTTGGAGTAGTCCAATTAGAGTATTTTTTTTTTTATTGATAACTTGGGAGAAATTTTGTTTTAAACTTTTTTTTAAATGTTTGAGTAATTGAGTTTAGTGCGCTTATCTTTGGGGTTGGCAATGTGCAACAATTCTGTGGTTGGATTTAAGATCTTGGATTAATTGAGTTTTTGGGTTTTATTAATGGACTTTTATAACATGCAAGAAATAAATTTAAATACTTAGGTTAGATTTCTGTAGTGCCATGGATCCAATCTAAATCATGCATTTGTGATGAGATTGATTTAGGTTAGATTTGACAACAACATTATGCAAACCTAATCCAATTATTAGATTGAATAATCAGATTAGTTAAACACTCTTTTCATTTTCCACCCTATTCATCTTTTTTTTAAAAACATATCATTTCCATTCCTCTTGTTCTACCAAAAATAAAAGTATGGGAAGAAATTGCATATAGCCTCTTTCAATCCGGTGGTGGAAAAAAAATATTCTTCCACACTTGCTTGCTACTTTTCTCTTCACTAAAAATATATTATTAAAGTGACAACGATGATAAAGTGAAATTATATGCTTTTTAATTTAATATTATTGGATTTAATATAAATAATTAGAGTAGATGAGAACATGGTGAGCATGATGAACTTTGAAGCTGTGATTCATTCCCTATCAACACACCTGAAAATCATTCTCAACCAACAACTCTTCTAAGATCCATGGAAGAAGAGATCATGTTCACTTTGCCTAATACAACAAAATTAGATTAGAAAGCAAAAACATGGTACAATGGTCCACCATGTTCATGTTCATGTTCAAGCATAGAGCACTTTGCAACAAGAAGGTGAGAATTCGCGAAAAGCACGTGGAGCCTCTACCACCTGCCACGTCACACTTACATCAGCACAGCAACCTTTGCCTTCGTCATCCACGTTGGATGCCACCTCAACACTTCCAATTGCCACGTTCAACCCTCGAGACGCCACGTAGATTCGGTCATCCAGCCCCGTGGCACAAAATGGCCTCTTCATAACTTCCCTCGGAAATCTCCCACCTCCCACGACACGCCACGTGTCACACTCCTCATCGTACACCTTCACCGGCGAGTCACCGTACTCCGGGATCATGAAAACTCTTCCGCCCACCGCCACACCCACTCCACTCCAACCCTCCCTCATTCCGATGCCCATCTCCCGCCACGTGTCCCTCTCCACCTCGTACACCCACCCCCTCGGCCGGGAAATGAACGGCCACCACCACCCCTCCGTCGCGTACACCCTTCCCCCCGCCGCCACAACCTCGTACCTCTCCAGCTGCCTTCCCAACCCACTCCCCTCCCGCCACGTGTCGCTCTCGGGATCGTACACGCCCGTGCTGTCTCTCCCCACCGCCACAATCCTCCCCTCAACTCCCTCCGCCGCCGCGAACCCCTTCTTCCCGGGACCCCCCGCCGCCGACCACTGGTTCGTGGCGGCGTGGTAGGCCAGCGTCTCTGCGCCGTTGACAACAAAGAGCTTCCCCTGGCGCGGCAGCGCCGCGCACGCGAGCGGCTGCGCGAAGGCGTTCCCCGGCGAGGGCATTTGCGGCAGAAGGAACCACCTTGCGGAGGAAGGATCGAGCGCCTGCCACTGAAGGTTTCTGGTTTGGGAATGGAAAGCGAGAACGAAAAGGTTTGGGTGGGAAAGCGTCTTCTTTGAGAAGATAAAGGAGGGATGAGTTATTGCTCTGTTCCACGTAGACGAAACAGAGCGTGACAGAGCCTGGTAGGGGTAGGGAACGTGAAGGAGACAGAGCTCTGCAATTTCGTTGGGCAAGCCCGGAATAAGGTCCTTGTGTTCCTTTTCTCCTTCGAAGTAACCCATGATGTTTTGAAGAGTTGGTTACGATGAAGTTTGAGGAGAGCGTTTAAGAAGAAGAGAAGAAGAAAAGTGTGTGAAAGAATGAATGATTGTGAATATGAGTTGGGGATGGGAACGGCAGTGGAAGTGGGGTCATGGGGTTTCTGGACGCATATGGATCACTCCTAACATTATTTAACCCCTTTAATCTCTTCACATTCAGTTCAGAATTTCATTTAACAAAATTTTGTTACTTCAACTCAAAAATCTCAATTCTATCAAAAACATTTTCATATTTTTTACAAAATCTTTCTTTTCTCTATTTATTCATAAATTTTACTTATTTACATATTTTTAAATGAATCAATTCCTTAAAATATATGTACTTTAAATTTATTAATTATGAAAAATTTTATTTCTTAAAATTAATATATTTTTATTGTTTAATAAATTTAATTATATTAGATATATTTCATTATTTTCTTACAATCTTTTGTTTTTTTTTCCACAAAATTTCTCTTGTTTAGAAATTTTTTTAGATATACCTATTTCTAAATATTTATTTATCTAATCTTTTACTTGTCTAAATAATTAAATCATACACACTTACTAAATATAATTCTTCTTCTTAATATTATTATTATTATTTCTTTCAAACAATTATTTTTAATTAATTATTTTATAATTTTTTTCTTAAAATTTCCTCCTTCATAGTATTTAATAAATCAAAACGAAAAAAAAAATCAACTCATATTTACATCGGTAAATTTAAAGTTAGAATTCGATTCTTCATAATTAAATTTATCCAAAAATTGCGATAACTTAATAAATATTGGATGTCCTGTGCCATCTAACAAAAAAAGAAAAATAAAACACAAACATGTCGGAAAAATTTCCCCAAAATCATCTCAGCTCAGTGCATAATTACAATGTATAACGTATAATATCTCAACACACTGAGACAGTCTTAAAATTCGTTCAACATTATTAGCAGGACAAATCACGCATTAGCATATACTCAAGCTAATAATCACATTAAAAAATGAAACCACTAAACCCAAAATTAAAGATAACAACACTAAAGTGCAAGACATTAATTATTATGTATTTATTATCTTATTAGCCTATTGACTCAAATGTCTCACACAAAAACAACAAAAAGTATTACCAAATCCTTTAAAACTAAAAGCAAGCAATCATTAATTATAATAACCCACGCATAAACGCGGATTCTGAAAATCATTTCACTTTATAAGAACAGTTTTATTATTCTTATTTCTAGTTAATTTTAATATTTTATTAATATACTTAATTAATATTAGTACCAATTATTTATCATTATTTATTTCGTTAATAGTATTTTTGTTTATGGTTATTTATTCCATTATTAATATAATATTATTTAATATTATTATTACTACTATTTTATATACCATTATATACATTCAGGATATCTAAAAAAAAAAAAAAACTCTTAATTGGTTATGTGTATTGCCATAACCAATCCGATAGTCTAGTTTAATTTAATTTAATTTTTTTTTGGTTTCCAATTTATTAAGATTTTAATATATGAATCCGAAAGTTAAGGGTGTGATTTATGCAGTTGCATTTGATGACGCGGAGAATGCGGACGCGAAAGGAAGCTTCCTTTATCTTCGTTGTCTCTTTGTCTTTGTTTTTAACTTATGTGATATGTAAACTGTTCTTGATGCTCATTTAGTTCTATTAAAATAATTTTTACACATATGATATATATTTTAATTAGGGAAATATAATTATATATCTAATTTAAATTAATAAAAAATTCTCAACTATCTTTACACATATTGGAAAGATTCAATTATAATGGGATAAGAGTTCGACATCATCCTTAATTCAAAACTTAAAATATTAAATTTATAATTTCTTTTATATATTATTCCATTAGAATTTAATCTTATATTTAGATATTAAACATCAACAATAAACAAAAGTCAGAATATTTTGGTTAAACTCTGAATAAAGAAAATTACGCTGGAACTGATATGCTTTTTTCTTGCTTATGTAATTGGAATTCAGTTTTTGGGAAGTGAAATTCTATTTTATGTTATGAATTCAGTTTTGTTTTGGGACAGTGAGTAGCTTCATGAACTGGCAATAACATGACAGTTAGAATTGGGTCTTTGAAGAGCTAAATTCTGATTTTCGTTTTCCAATTTTGGAGTATGAAACCCGACCAAGATTTGGTTCCACGGTGGCCGGATTCTGGAAATCAAACTACAATAAATTTTTAAAAAATTGTAAGTAAAAGATGATTTGAAAAAATAATTTAAAATTGAGGAAAATACATACAAAATGGTTTGAGACGAAAAATATTATAAATTATGTAAAGTGGAATATAATTGGGACAATTGATTTTACCACGATACAAACTGCTTCCTCCACCTAATAAATTTTTAAAATGTTAAAAATATTCTTATTATCTTTATTTTAAAATTTATTTATTATATAATTTTTGTTCTCTCTCCTACACTTAGTCAAACATTTTTTTAATAAGTATAATTAAAAAAAATGTTAATAAACTAAAAGTTATAAATATCTCATTTTAATAAACTAAAATTAGAAATATTTTAACAATAAAATATTTTTTTAACAAAGTCTTTGAAAATAAAATAACCGTTAACATTTAATTGATTGATAAAACAAAAAAATTATATTTGCTTAGTAAATAATTATCCATATTTATCGTGCAGTTAAAGTATATCGAGATGTTTCTGAAGGTGTGAGAAAATAAAAATTATTTAATTTATAAATTTTAAAATAAAAATAATAAGAATATTATTATAATATATTAAAAAATAATTTAGTGCAAGAAACTATTTGTATCCTGAAACAACTACCTATAATTCGGTTGTGTACAGATTTAAAATACTTCAAAATTTTAAAATAAGAAAAAAATTATGGATGTTTACTGTTATTGGTAAATTAAAAATTTGGAAAGACCTTAGAAGAAGATGCAGTTATAAATATAAAAGAATGAATAAAAATATAGGTAGTGTAATTTTGTAAATGAAAATGTTTTGGAGTAAAAACTTTGTTAAAAATTAAATTAAATTTTGGGAGTTTTTTTAATTAGTATTAGTGATGGAGGGAAATAAAAATTATGTACCACCTTACATAATTTTGTAATTTTTTCTTCTTACACACCATTTTCAATTTATTCTCTCCAATTTTAATTAATTTTCTCAAACCATTTTTTACCTACAATATTTTTTGAATTTATTTTATTTTTTATTTTTTCATTTTCTCTTCCCTCATCACCCTCTATAAAAAAAAGAAAAGAAAAGAAAAAAAAAAAACTCATACCTTCCGGTGACACAAGCAACAAAAAACATACGAAAATCTAATCCCCAAAATGCCAAATTCTCTTATGCTAGAGGAATGGTTCTAGTTGGAATTATATTCCCATTCCATATCACTGCAGGAAAAAAACTCGAAACTTGAACACAAGAGCAAGTGACATAGGAAGAGGACAAAATAATTTCCTCCTGCATCACATCACATCACCAGTGTTTGGTCCAGGAAGTCAAATAGGATAAATCATCAAGTTCTCTTAGCACATAATCTTTAGTTTATAACTAAATTTAATAGTTGTTTTTTAAAATTAAAAAAAAAAACATAGTAAATATACATACCATTTAAGAAGAACCTCACTGTCAAAGGACATTTTTAACAAAAATTACTCATTTATCTTAGTTGATTCAAATATTGAAAAAAAATAGTGTGATTTGTATAAACAATTTAAATATCCAATAACTTTTTTATTTTTAGAAAATTGATTTGTTTGAAAAGTAATTGAAATATTTGTTTAAGAATTTGAAAATTGAGATGTGAGACTTTTGTAAGGGAATATGACCAAAAACAACTCTAAATATTTCTAAAGGAACCTCAGACAAAATAGATAGTGTTTTTTTGTCCTTTAAAAGAAATATCTAAAAAGAATTTATGCAGAGCTCCAAATACCATATCAAAATGCTTCAACAGAAGAATTGACATAATGAATTCAAAATATGAAGTAACTTCTACTATGTAAGAAAGAAAAGGTGAAGAAGAAGAAGAAAGTGACATAATTGTGAGAATAGTAAGCGAGGTCCGTGACCATTTTCTTCAGTTCCTAATTGCTACTAGTCCCATTCCCATGCTTTCTCACCTTTGAAAAAAATGGTATAAGAAGACAAAGAACTCAGTTTGTTACTGTATAGAGAGTTACAACTCAATTTTAATTTCCTGAACTTTATGTTGTCTTTAGAATATTTAAGTGCCATAAGCATTTTTGTAGTGATGCTTTAGTTTGTGCTGGACCCCATTGCACAATCATGGCTTTATCCCTTGACACTGAAGCATCCAATATCCATGTTGATTGGAAAAAGCACGAGTGTGTGTACTTACACCCATTGGAATCATTTTTTAAGATCTACTTAACACCATTGGAAAATGGCAACATCGATCGTAACTCCAACCGAATCTTTTGACCTTTCTTCATGCTTTTGGTGGAAAATTTTTGGATTACTACAAACTCATTTGTTCTGCTCTTAGTGCACTCGGCACCAATGTGTTGAAACTAGAAAAGACAGGGAAAAATACACAAAATGTAGTATATCATTGTTTTGCCTAAACATTGAGAAAATATAGTTTTTTTTTTTATTATTATCAAGTGGATAGTATATCACACAATAAAAAAAGGACGTGCAAAAATAATTGAAAAAAACTGTGTTAGCAAAATATCTGTAATAGTTTTTCTACATTTTATAACTGATTTTTAAGTAAATTTTAGTAATATTTTGGGTAGGATGAGTAGGTTGAGATTAGGGAGTAGATTAATTAGATAAAGGAGAGAATATATGTAAAACGGACTAAGTATATTTGGTTGATTTTTAGGTTTATTAGAATCTTCATGTTAAACGTGTCTTTCATGATATTAAATTAATTTTGATTAAAAATGAAAAGTCATGAAAATATCTATAGATGTGTCTTTCTATTTATATGAACGATATTAGGTCAGTTTAGGATTTAGAATTTATATAAAACGGATTAAATATATTTGGTTGATATTAGGTAAGTTCATTAAATCTATTGGTAAGTCCATTATGATAATAAACTTCATTTGTATTTAATTTTGATAATCATTTTTTATGGGAACTGGTTTGATTCACCTTTACTCTCTATTAAAAATAATTCTAAAATGGACTTTCCATATTGAATTGTTCTCTACCTATGGTAGAAAGAGAGATGGTTTTGAATTATTTTCATAACCAAATTATTATTTACAACTTTTGCATGTTTCTCGATTACGACTTTCACAAAATGCAACCCATAAAGCACAGTGAAATATTTATTAATTATATTCGTGGTTTGATAAGTTCTATTCTTAACGAGCAAGGCAAAGATTAATGATTAAAAGAGAGAATAGTGTAAAACAGATATATGAGTAGATGAGTGAGAAATTTTTAAAAGATAATTAATTTTAACAAAGAATTTGAAATTCTTAAGATAAAATATGCTATAAATTTTGCATTCAGTAGTCATTTTTATCTAAATAATAAAAGTAAAATATAATAAATTAAAAAAAACATTTCTATTAAATATTTGAAGAAAAAATAATTTTGATAAAAGGAATTCAAAGTCAATCTATTTTAATTTTTTTAAAACAATCCCTACGTGGAAGCCTTCTCTGAAAAAGGCACAACTTGGCATTGTAAATTCCCTGAGTTTTCGGCCGCACGCCACCATGATAGCAATGTTTGAAGTCCAAAAAAAGAGTGCCTTCAAATTACTTTTCTTTCACCTTTTTAGATATGAAAACACCAAAACCAGCAGGAGAAATTAATAACCATGTGAAACGAAATTTGTCAACGCATGTGAGAAAATGTTTGTGTAACTCGTGGTGTACCATGTTAAAAGAATTAAGTAATGGTAATATTAATAAAAGAGAAAATAATGAGGGTAAAATGGGTCATGCACAATGGAGCATGGACTTAGTTCACACAGTTTAAACCTAATTCTATGTGTACAAAAAATGTCAAACACTTGAATGAATCATGGCCCATACCCTACTCTCACATAATAATGTGTCGGATCAGATGGTAGCCCAACATCTACAATTTCAAACACTGTTTGCCTCTTTCCAGACACAAACACCTACTCAATCACGCACTCATTCATATTTGTGATTTCTAGTTTTCATAACAAAATTTTTATTCAACAACAATTATTTATGTATCTATATTATGTGAGATTGGACATATCACCAATATAAAAGTTGGAACCTTTTGCAATAGTCAAAAACACAAAAGAAATTGGCTCCTTCCCTTGTTTCATCCCTTGCTCCCTGTCCTCAACAAGTTCAGAAAACACAACACAACATTTTTTTGGCTTGTCTCTTCTGCCTTTTTCAACCTCTCACTAGTCACTTTCCATCCCCAACCAAGATGCCCAAAAACTCATGCATCTAAGCCAAGAACATGCCCCACCAAAACACACAACCAATGTCTCCATGAAACATTTTTCTTTCATTGTACTCATTTCATAAGAGAACATTTTAAACATTTATATGGACTCAAATCTAGATTCTAGAATAGTTCCAAAACCTAATTTACATAAATAACAGACAAGGGGTGCATGGCCCAAACCCAAGAAACATTTTTTTTTTCAAATCAAATCTTTAAAGTCAATAATTTTATATACTAGGAAAATACATGAAAGGCTTCCTAGAAATGAATCTGACATCTGGAATCTGGGTGGTGGCAACATCATAGTAATTCACTAATTTTAAGTTGAGAAAAAAAATTCGTTATTGCTACACTATTTCTCAAATCTTCCCTTGCTCCAATCATTTCAGCCTGCAAGCTACGCGCCAACGTAATTTATGTAAGAAACTTTTTTGTTTTCAATCCTATAAAAGCACTAACATATGATCATCAATTATATATCATCAAAATCAATCTAGCTTCTACGTGAGCAAATGAGTACACAAAAATCTACACCACTCATGAGACAAATACATAGGTCTATAAAGAAACTGAAGACTCTGATGCACTCTTGGCGAGTGCATTCCGGTGTATCCACAGGTTTAAAACAAAGATGGTGCAGTTTGTTCCACAAACAAATGAGCAAGCAAAGGTTCCTTGTGGATGAAGAAATCATTGAGGGTAATATGGTCCAATATAGAAGAACAATAGCTTGTGCTTCGGAAGATGATATTGATAAAAGGGCTGAGGTTTTTATTGCTAAGTTTTGGGGACAACTAAGTTTGGAGAGAATAGCTTATTCCGAACCAAAGTATATTATATAAGAGATAGTTTCTATGGTGACTAGAAAGTGATTCAACAAGTTATTTACAAGGTTCTTTTTTAACTGTGAAATGTGTCTGAATTTGTGTGTTGGGGTTTAATAATTCGACATTGTTTGAATTGCATGATAAACGAGTAATGTAGTGTATTACGTGTTTGTTTTTTTTTCCTTTCCTGTGGACAATGCACTTGAAGGAACTGTTTTGAAGATTGTTTAAAGGCTATTTCAATACAATGGTAATAGTATGAATTTTTTTTTAATTTATGGGAATCTTAATGCATTATATTTGTTTTAAATTGTAGTTTTTGCTTTAATATAAGAATGTTACAAGATTTATATTTTAGTGATTTTGTATTTAAACCTTTAATATTGAAAAAAAAAATTAAAATATTATTTTTATAACTTGTGATTTTATTCAAGATTCAAAGTCTCTATTTCATATCATATTGTCATGCTCTAAGAGGGAATCTTAAAAGATCCAAGTCTTAAATTTATAATTTTAACTTTAAGTCATGTATTAGAGATATGTTAAGACAAAATAAAAATATATGTAATAGAAAGGAGAGAAAATCTTATACCAAATGACTCAACCAATTTTTTCAAGTGCACAACTCAGAATGAAAATCAAGTGAGAAAGAACTCAGGGATCTATGTATTTAGAGATTCTCTCACTATCAATGAGTAGCTAACGATTCTTTTTTATGGATTTAAATATAATTTATTAAATTCTTATTTAATATTTTTAATATATATATATATATATATATATATATATATATATAAAATTTAAATCTTGACTAAAAATATTTTCTTTAATTGTACAAAATTTAAATTGAAGAATCAATTATTAAATTGAAATTTTTATAATTTTTAAATTCAAGAAGTGATTTAGAATAACTTGTAAGAATTCAACAACATAAGTAATAGAAATCATATATTAATGATCTTAAGAGAATATAAGAGTGAAACAAGTGAAAATTAACCTCAATAGTTTCATGTACTATTATCTTTATATTTTATAATTCTTTTCAATAATTAAGTGAAGAACAATATGTTCATAATAATTGTAAATATGCTGTTTTCAAGTTTTAATTAGTACAGTAGAAACTAAAAGTCCCCTAATAGTGTCTTGGTGGGCTTGTCTAAAATTAGTGAAAAAAAAATTATTATTAATTGTAAATTTCTTTTCAAATTTTAATTAATACAGTAAAAATTAAAAATCTACTACTAGTAACATAGTGTGCCTACCTCCAAATCTTAATAGTAACTAATTCTTTAAACTGTGAAACAATTAATTCAATTATTATAAACAAATTTTATTGATTGTTGATAGGATCTAATCAAATTTAACAAACATATTTGTATTTAATAAAAAATTAACTCATATTGATTGTTTTTATTATATAGTTTTAATAAATAATTATTTTAATTGTAAATAAATAATAGTATTTTATCACATAATTTTGTTTTAAATAAAAATTAAGGAAACAATTAATATTATATTAATATAATTTTTTTCGTACAAATAATAATAATAATATATGCTCTTAATTTTTCTTACTCATAATTAGGTTTTAAATAAGAATATTTTTAATATTTATTATTATTATTTCATTTCATTTCATTCAAATCTTGAATTTTTGTAGATATATAAAAGAATTAAAACTAATATATTCAAAATGATTCAAAGCATTGGTTTCCAACAAAATATAATTATTATTTATTTATTCAAATCTCAAATATTTGATAGATATATGAAATGATTAAAAGTATTGTCTTTAAAATAAAAAAATGTCATTTTAAAATATAATTTAAATTTTATAATAAACATGTTTAAAATTTTCTAATTATAAACACATAAAATTCAAGTGCATGTGAACATAATACTCATAAAAATGAATATTCAAAATTCAATAATTATAACTTTATATTTAGTATGCTACTGAATATTATAAAAATTGATATTTTTATGTATATAAATATACCAAATGCAAATATAAAAAAATGAATAACTTAAATGAACACGTGAATGTTTAAAATATAATATCTCATAATATTTAAAAATGTAAAAGATCACAAGTACGTAACAATCAAAATTATATCAAGTTTGCATTTAAATTCTGCAATTGTACACAAGTTACTAGGTTACATTTGTGAAACTCAAAGAAAATCAATAAATGCTTAACATGTCTTTTTTAGCTGAGAAAGGTGAAAACATTAAAATCTATTTACTTTAGGTGTTCCCTTTTTGTTCTATTTCATTTCCCTATCTGACATGAAAATTTATACATGGTTTTATTCACCTGGTTTTTTGATTGTCAATGACATTTTGAAATGCACCAGCTAATGCTCGTACTCTATTCCTCCTCGCTTCCATTTGCTTGCTCGCATCCTCTTCAATGGCATCATTGGATGTGGAAGTTTCAGCCACCTCATCACTTCCTTCTACTTCCTTTGGTGCCTCAACTGTTTCTTCTTTCACTTCATTCTCTTCAACCTTTTCTTCTTTCACTTCATTCTCTACTTGTTTATCTTCTTCTCCTTCTTCTTCCTTAACCTCCTCACTTGTTCCTTCTTCAACTCCCTTCCTTTCTTCTACTACCTCTACTTCATTGTTGGTCCCACTTTCATAATTTTCTTCTGCAACCTCACTTTCTTTTTGTTCTTTCTCTTCTTTAGCCTCAACTTCTTCCATTGTTGAATGGTCAGTTTTTGAATGGCTCTCTATAATGTTGCATTCAATTTGGTTTGTATCATCATTCTCTTTTTGTCTTTCTTCTTCTGAGACATTAGGAATGTCCTTCTCATCATCCTCGTGAACATGAGGTTGATCAGTCTCCTCAAGCTTTTGCTTACACTCTTCATGACCATGATTATGCTCATACTCTTCAGGATCATGTTCATGATTATGATCATGCTCTTCAGAATCATGCTCGTGATCATGTTCATCCTCTTCAGGATCATCCTCGTGATTATGTTCATGCTCTTCAGGATCATCCTCGTGATTATGATGATGCTCTTCAGGATCCGGCTCACGTTTATGTTCTCCATGATCATGTTCACGCTCTTCATGATCACGCTCATGTGCATACCCTTCGTGCTCATGCTCTTCATTATCATGTTGACGTTCATGACCTTCTTCATCATGCTCTTCGTGATCATGCTCATGCTCATGCTCATTTTCATTTTCATGTTCAGAGTCATCTGCTTCATGTGTCAGGTTCTCTATATTCTTCACTTTTTCCACTTCTTCAACCACTTCACTTGTAGATTCATTACCTTCTGGTGGAATAGTATTGCTACTCTTTGGAATGTTATTTGAGTGAGTGGAAGAAGCATCATGGGGAGTTGAAGTAGAAGCATTATTGTTGCTCTTCTTAACACTCTTCCCACCTAATGATTGAGTTCTCCCTCCTGTTGGGGTCTTTGAAAGCCTATCCGGAGTAGGTTTTGAAGGGTTAGTTTTATTCGGAATACTCGAAGCTCGAAGTGGTAGGGTCCTTTCCCTAGGACCAGGGGACACAAGGGCTTTTTGTTGCCTTGAAAGAGAGGGTGAATGTGTTTGTTTCAATACCCTTGAAGATGATGATGGTTCAAGAGATCTTCTTCTATTTGGAGTGGGCTTGGTGGGAGCATCATTCTTAGGAAGCTTGAAGGAAGAGTGAGACTCAAGGCGTCTTGAGCTTATTGTGGGCTTAAGATAATTAGGGATTTGTTTCTCCGATGATGGGCTTGAACTCACCTTGTTTGTTGAGGATGTCTTGGTTGGGTTCCTTTTCGTGCTTGTGATGGAAGAATTTGAAGATGCAACCTTCTTCTCTTTGTCCACCACACTACTATCTTTTATTTTTGTCGCCATATATAATTAGTTGCCTCACCTGTGAATTTACTCAAGAGAATGTGCATATTTTAGAACTCTTTCTTTGAATAAAATATAAAATATTAGGATTCAGTTATGTCTCCTGTATGAAATAATCTGTTATTAATTTTAAGAAAAAATTGTATGAGACACACAAATTACAATCGATGAAAAAAATATTAAAAAAAACTTAACACTATTTTTTCTCTCAAACTTTTTTCTTATGTTATCAACCATTTTACCTCACATTCTTTTATTTTTCTTTGTTTGTTGTATACAAAATTGTGTAAATATAATATAATTTCTCTTCACTTGATTGTTGTGCAAATCAAATTGTTTCGTATTTCTCAATATAGGGTTTTTTTATGCTTATAATTATCTCCAAGAAATTCTAAGTGGTAACAATCTATGTGTATACGAGGATTGAATCAATTTTCAACAATTTTTTTTGAAATGATACAAAACTAAAAGGAACATGCTGAAGACAACTTAATTTATCGCGTAAATTTTACTCTTGTAAATGAATTGTGAGAATTTTCATAGAAATAACCGTTTTATAAAATGGTACGTACAAATAGTTTTTTTTTTTTCCTTATAACACTCAAGGATAATGAACCATAGAAATTGTGTCCCTCTTATCGATGTTTTCATGAAACGAGTTCAAAAACTTTATTTTACAAGCTAAATGGTTATTCTTTTCTTATTGTTTTTATTATAAATTAAGAAAATATATGGCGATATTATCAAGTAGGCAAAGACTTTAATCCAATCACATCTGAAATATCATACACACATGATCACAATTAATTAAAAAATATTTACAGTAAATGAGAAAAAAAAATGTAGTACTGTAATGGAATAACATGAAAAGTCTACTCCAACTTTACAGACAAAAGAAAAAGAAAAAAATCTATTCTAACTCACCAAAATAAGAAACGTTCCTGAAAATAAGAAAGTTTGTCATAATTGAACATCTAAGCTCATTATTACATATTCCTTCTTTGCTTCCAAATCCTACGCATTAATGTATTATCATCCCAATATCTGTTTTTAATTACTAACGAATTCATTGTAAATGAAAAGAAGATCAAGAAATACTTTTAGTCAAATATTATAATCAATTAATAATCATGCATGGAAGATGGATAGTTTAAAAAATAATACATGTTCCTTCAAAATGTAAAGAGAAGAAAAAGAACTAATGGGCATGTGGCACAATGATTAGCTTACACTTCTTTTTTGGTGCCAGGAGAAGCAAACAGTATTCAAGAACTCGATGCAAATTGAAGCTAAAAAGGAGTAAATTTACAACAACCAAAGCAGAGAAGATTCAGGTTCAGAAAACGTACCTTGATAAAAGAAAGTTCATGGAAGAGTGAAACGGTGGTTACAGAGAGAAAATTGCTTTGGAAGATGAGAATATATGAAGAAAGAGGCAAAACGAAAAAAAGAAAATGGTTGGATGATAAAAATCAGAAAGAAAAAAAAACAAAGAAGCGAAAATTTTGCACAAACTTTAAGGTGGTAAAGGTGTTTGTGAAGGTAGCCAAGGTTTTTTCATCGATCAAAACAATGAATTGTCTTATTTTATCAGACAAAGCTGTGAATGACCGAAATTCGAGAGTTGACCTTTTCCATTACAAACCAAAACAAATAAAAAAAATGTGTTCAGAATTCATTTTTCTTCAAATGTTAGCTTGGAATATATGCATTGTATCTATTGTTTTGTAGATGTTCTAGGTCTAAATATGGATCACTCACGATGTTTCACGTTATCTATATGTAGACAGCTAATGAAAAATGATTAATCACCTCATTAGATTTTAATTTAAAAATTAAAACTGTTTTGTGAATATGAAAGATAGTAATAAATATCAATTAGGAAACAAAATATAAATATTATTGATAACTACATAGTATTATTATTTGAGTGATAATTTCAGCTATGTTTAAACAAGTTGATTGGGCCTGGCCCAATCAGAGATGACGTAACGTGGGCGGTTACAGGGTGAAGCCGGAGATTCGTGGTGGCATTGCATTTGGCAGCATGTATAACCCTTTTTCATTATTTTTTTTTTCATTCATTTTTTGTTGTGATGTGAGAATTGAGAAAGGTCACTGTCTATTTATATTTCCATCACATTTATTAGCAAATACTCATACGCAACTGAAGATTAAAATTTATAGCTAGAGAGAGACATGTGGCTTACTCTATTTTTATCGGGTTAGAAAATAGCATGGCCTCACAATATTTATTTATCTTAAGTTTTTGCTAACAAATTTACACATTTTATATGTTGAAATAACGCAAAGTTATTGAGGTTAGGTTTTAGATGTAAGTAATGATGCATGTGTTGTGGTTGATTTGTTGAAATTGTAAGCATAGAGAGGCCACGCTGTCTTTTTAATTTAGTATTTTGTTGGTTCATAGGTTATGGAACTCCATTTGGCATTTGATGTTGTAGCTAAAAATGCGGAAAATCTTGAATATGGGTAACCACGTTGGAGGCTTAGGTGGTGTAAGAAAGCATTTGCAATTGATGGGTGGAACCCACCAAGCACCACCATGAAAGAAGTGAAATGGTTTTGTTGGTGAAGGGAGTTTTTTGAGTTGCAAGTGTTTGTTAGATGAACTAATCCCTATGAGTTGAGGCTCACTCACCACACCCATAACTATGTGGTGGCTAAGGCCAACCATAGTGGACGAAGCCAATTTGTCCATTATTATTTGGTTTGATTTAAATACACACATTAATGTTTTGTATTGAATGGAGTGAGTGGTCCAAATTGGGCAGTGCCTACCCCACTCATTTTTCTTTTGTGGGTTTTCTTCTTCTTGGGTGATTAATTTTGGTATTGGTATGTAGCCAGACAGATAGGGTTAACCTTATCTAACTATTTGGCTAAGAAACAAGAGCCAAATAAAGACAATGTATATCTAACAAAAAAGTTACATCAGCAAGTGAAAGTGGTGGAGGAATGAACATGCGCCATCCCCTCCCCGTGTCACACTTGGCTTACATGCAACCAGTCAAAATTTAGCCTCTGTTTTTTCTTTCATCGGATAACCTTTGTTTCTGTTCTTTCCAATTTTTGCATACCTACCCTTCTTCTTCTTATACATTATTGGATTCCACTGCTTGTTTTGTGAGAAACTATGTTATTTTTTTTTTTCTGGAAGATAATAAGATGGCACAATATGGTTAGAGTTGACCAGGTCATGGTTTTAGTTAATAATTAGCTTGCAATGTGATAATTGAGAGTGCTTAGACTATGGTCCCATTCGCTATTTGTAGTGGTTAAGTGGGGATATAACTTGAAAAGTTTTACCTCATATTTATTTAATGTACTATTGAATGCCCTGTTCAAACAAATTTTGACTTGAGGGACTATTCCTTTGGAGTACCAAACCTACTCAAACACAAATAAGTGCATTACTTTTGTTATAGTAAAGTTTATGATTTTAATTGACTTTTATTACCATCATTAGGCACCGTTGGATTAAGAGTATCAGTTATTGACCGTGGGTTCCATGGGGTGTTTATATAACTTTGTTGTAAACATATAAGATAATGTTTATAGTAGTTATTTATTTAAATTTGAGGTTAAATTTAAAAAAAAAAAATCATAATAAATTAAATTAAAAGATACAGTTTTAAAATAGGTTAAAAATTAGAATTTGCAAAATTAGGAGGGAAATGGTTATTGATCTATAATTTATATAGAAAAAAACATCGAAATATTGTTATTTTATGTTTATTTTTTTAATCGTTCCTCTAAATTTACCATTTTTTCAGCTTTCGTAATCGTCTCCATTATCACTCATCCACATATGTATTTTAAATAGCATATTTTGTATATTTATTTTTAAACAAATTATGTATTTTTCTAAATCAAATATTTTGAACCCAGAAAAAAATTGTTTTTTGTTCCCAAATTCATTGACATTTTTATGAATACATATATGATATTTATCTACTTATAAATTTTCATGTTGATGTGTTAAAACATTTTGAATTTTATTTTTACATTTCTATTCATTTTAAATATCATTATTTTGAACTTAGTTAAACTCTAATGCAATTTAAAATTTATATTTTGGTGCACCATGTCAAATTAATAAACATACAATTAATAGTTTTATTCAAATAAATTATTTGTGAATTCTTATATTACATTAAAAATTACTTTTGAATTTATTTTTCTAATATAAGTTTTGAAGATAAGTGATTTTCCTCTTATATAATTTTTTTAATCCAAAATCACTTATATAACTGGTTGACGTAAATTATTCCATTTGTTCGATTTTTAAATTGTACGTCACAAATAAAGAAAAGTTTTTGTTTGAGTGTTTCCACTAAACTAATAAGTATTTAAATTTAATTTAATTATATTTAATTGATTTAAATACATGCATAATGTGTTAACGTGACATCTGTTACATATGATCTTCAAAAAGTAATAAAAATTAAACTTTAAAGTTATATTAATTTTGTAAATTAAAATTTTAACTATTTATATTTAAATCCTGTCATATTTATAAACTCTTATTATGTCACAAATAAAGAAAAAAAATTGTTTGAGTGGTTCCACTAAATTAATAAGTGTTTTAAAGTATTTAAATTTAATTCAATTATATTTAATTGATTTGAATACATGTATAATATGTTAAGGTGACATCTGTTACATATGATTTTCAAAAAGTAATAAAAATTAAACTTTTAGGTTATATTAATTTTATAAATTAAAATTTTAACTATTTATTTTTAAATCCTGACATCTTTATAAACTCTTATTTTATTCCTTTTTGATTCTGTAGAGTCCATTCCCATCATTTTATCAATTAAAAAGTCATACACTGATAATTGAAATCAGAACTTTTTTATTAAAATAAATAAATTTAATTTATTTTTTATTGAGAGTATACTAAAATTCTGTGAGCAAGAGAGATACTATTTGAATAGCAAAATTACTTGAAAATATAAAAAAAAAAAATCAACATTATAGAAGATTTGGTAATTTTATATTATTTTTTTCAAAATAAAAGATAATCTATAGTACTTTATAAGAGAATCACCTAGAAGAATAGGTTAATTTTATTTTTTTTTTACATGTTAATAATGTATTAAGAATTTGGAATGGGATTGGGAATGAGAGTGGCTTATCATTCTTTTCTTGCGCCCACAAAATCCACCTCACATTGGTAACTCCTACCAGGTTCTTTGAGTGTGACACTACATTCAATCCACGCCCTCCATTTTTCACGCTCTCAATCAACGCTCCAGATCTCTTTCTCTCGCTCTTCAACTAGGACGGCGCCACAACGACCCTTTTCGTTTTTTTTTTTTTTCCTTTCAGGTTTCGCTCCCTAACCATAAAAAAATAAAATAAAAAATAAAAAAGAAGCTTATTATTAAAACAGCTTCATTGGATTAGAATACTGAACATTGCTTTTCTCCTTCTTTCTGCATCAAACCTTCTTTCTCTCTTCTCTGTTCCTTCCTCCTTTCAATCCGCAACAAAAATAAGGTAGTAACCGAATTCAAATTTTTTTGCCTCTAATAACGCAATTCTGGTTTATTTATTGTTTTTCAATCAAGTTTAATTGAAAAATAAATAGATGATTTAAATTTGTTTGTGTGTATCAGTTTTCTTGGCCTGTGTGTATATATTTTCTAATGAAATTTATTTTATGATTGAGTTCTAATTTTGGTGGTGAAAAATTGGAATTAATGGATGGAAGAGTTTGGTTGTGTGGGATTTTGATTTTACTATTTAGGTGAATTGATTGGGTTTGGGATTGGAGTGAGTATGGTGAATGGTGTGGTTAGTGTTGAGCTTCTTTTCAGCGCTGAAATAGCGGAGACGGAGTCTCTGTGATTCTGTGATTGTGTGGAGAATATTTGATGCAGACCTTCGTCCTTTCAAAACGAAGCGTCCTCCCACTTTTTCTGGAATCAACCTTTCAGGTCTCCCTTTTACCCTTTTTCTTCTTCCTTTCTCGTTCGTTCACTTATTGTTCTTCTTTCACTCTTAAAATCATGTGAGTTTTTCGAGCTTTCTGGTTATTTGGAATAGGCTGGTTTTGAGGCTTTTGGGTTCTCTGATTACTCGTCAAAGATGTTATGTTGTTTGTTGTCTGGTCATGGTTCCTGACTGCTGGGGTTGATGGTGGATTGGTATTGGTTTGTTAATTTCTGTTTCCCTTCTTTTTTGAATTGTTCTGGATGAAGGTTTGTGTTTCAGGTTTTTGTGTAAAGTTAAGAAATGGAAGGGTAATCATCATGCTTAGATGATAGGTTCGCACCTGTTGGTTCACGGGAAAGTGAGGAAAAAAAGAAAGAAAAAACTCGGTTGGAGTTGGAGAGCTTTTATTTTAATGTATTTCTTCGAACTCTAACCATATGAGATTAGATTTTATATATTTATTCTGTTTAACAGTTTTTTTTTTTTCGTATTTGTCTTAACCCTTGTTAACATTTCTTATTTTTTTCACAAATGCAATGATTGTCTGATGAACCCTGTTTAATCTTTATAAATTGCTGAAAATATCTCTTTTTTCCCGTTTCACTTCAATTTCCAAGTACTGCAATATTTTCTGTAAGGGCTTTGTTTAGCTCCAATTGAAGCTCCTCTTTAAGAATATAATAAAATATGCCCTACAACTCCAATTTTCAAGTAATGCAAATATATTTTAACTTTGTGTTGTTCTGCTTACAATTATTTATCAGAGATTACAAAGAAGGTATCGCTGTGAAGAAATTTCGATATTGTCTATAAAATAAGTTTGTAGATATTAGTGGGAAATTGGCCTATTCCTTCCAAATTTATGAACCACGGGTGCAGTGTCTTGTCCAGTCTATATGTTGTTGCTTGAATTGAGTTCTGCACATAAATGATTGCTATCAAGATACTTGCAATGTATATTAAGCTTTTGACAATCTTGTAGCTTGTTGGAATTTTTTATCATCTAATACACCATGATAACCTGTTACAGATTTGAAGGCAGTACGCTATTGATGGATGAATATTCTGGTAAAAGAGTTATTGACGGGATGGTAGTCCCTAGAAAGGGGGTGGGCCATGTGTTTAGAGACACTGCTAATGCTAAAGATCGAAATGGTCAGGTGTGCAGCCGCCTTACTTGCAGTAGCAGAGTCAACACCTCTAAAGGTGGTCAAATTGGTTCTTCTGAAAAAGGAAAGTCTTTGAAACTTTCTATCCAATCTTCTTCCGCTGGCAAGGAAGCAGTTGGAAGCTCCTCTAGAACTTTTTCCAAGACTAGTAGCCCTGGAAAACCGCTTATAAAGCCTCGGAAAAAATCATCATCTCAATTAGAGACAGATTCATCTGAAACTAGTAGTGTACAGGATGAATCAGAAGTTTCAAAACCCGCACCTCGCCCAGAAAAAAGTCAGGCAGGGCTTCAAGCTGAAATGGAAAGTACAGTGTGTGGTACTGTCATGATGGAAGCAGGAAGCTCCAGTGTAGTATCCAATTCAAGATCTCGGAGGAATTTTCATCCAAAGCCTGGAATTAGCGGTCAAGAAATTAAAAACACTGGTCCAGTGATGCGTGCTGGTACCAGTAGGTATGGATTGAGGAACCTCAAATGCAACTCTGTTTCTGATGTCCTCCCTGCCGGCTGTTCACCTTCAGATTCAACCCTTAACAGAAGGAAGGACATGATAAAAAAGAGGAATTGTGAAGGGGAAGGTAGTTGCTCTGCAAGAGGGAAGAAGATGAGTGGGTCTTCATTAGAAGGACGGAATTCAGGTTCCAGAAATGGCATATCTATTTCTGATTCAAGAATATCTAGGAATGCTCCTCCTCACAGGGACAGGTCTGACAGCAACGTGGCACCAGTTAGAACTAGAAAATCAATTAGTGGTCATGCCAGGGGAAGGCTTTCTAGCCAAGGAAATGATAATCCCATGTCACCCAATCAGTCCCCTGTCACGATACCTTCTTTGCCTCATTCTAGTGGTTGTAATGCTTCTGGTGTATCACATCGTACTTCTGTAGATACTTCCTTAAGTTGTCCTAGCTCTCATAGTAGACCGGGTACTGGCAGTGAGGAGTTATATGGTGTTATGCCTGGATCTCCTTCAGAGTATGGCCTCACTCATTCTATAATGAATCTGGATAGCTTTCGACGGCGTTACAACGTGGATAGTATTGCTGAGGTAATTTTCGCTATTAACATGAGAATTACATTCTGTTTTATCATGGTCTGTACTTTGAGTTTATAAAGTTAATTCTTCATAATTTATTCAGGTATTGTTGGCACTTGAGAGTATTGAACAAGATGTTGAGCTAACACATGAGGTAAATCCCGACTAAAAATTCTTTGACCAAATGTACCAGTTATTTGATGCATTGATTTGGCGTCTTTGCAGCAAATTCGTTTACTGGAATCCAACTTGTTCCTTACTGGGCTTAACTTCTACGATCCACATAGAGAAATGCGATTGGACATTGATAACATGTCATATGAGGTTTGTTAATGTCACAAGTTGCTACAATAAAGCTTGCTATATTTGTTTGCTTGTTTCCTCTTTTTATCTACTGTGACTTGATTGCTTTGTGATCACTAACGATTTGGATGAGAATATGCTTTTAAATACATGCTATGAAACAACATAGAGAGGATTATAACGTAATTTTAAGTGCTGTTTATGGTAGTACGTTACTTCAGCTTTTGAGGGAGTGGTTTGGATTTAACTGAATTGCTGGAAATGGCTGAGAAGGGATTTTATCTTTGTTATTGCATGCAGTTTTTTTCTATATTTTATTTTCTAATCATTGGCACCTCCCAAAATTTTGTGGGAATGACAGCAACTGCTGGCTCTGGAAGAGAGGATGGGTTCTGTGAGCACAGCTCTAACAGAGGAAGCGCTATCAGACTGCCTAAAGAAAAGTTTATTCCAGTCTTCACCCTCTGAAACTGCAGTCGACAGTTGCAAGGAAGCCAAGGATGACACCAAATGCAGCATTTGCCAGGTACTTTTCTCTCGTTACATGAAGTGCTTTTGCAGCTTTCATGGCAGAGTGTGTGTCATTAAGAATCATCATGGCTCTAAGCTTTTTGTCCATGATGGATTTATGATCTACCTGCATCCTATATGATTTGATTGACAATATCATAGAATTGATATTTGATTCCAGCATAGCTGAATTAAATGTTGGTTGGCAAAAGGTCTGCCGCTGTCCAATGGAAACTAGTATTCGTTTTGTAAAGGTTTATAAAGCATATTTTTTTGGTGTAAGGTTCATATAATCATTTAATACACATTTCCATTCATTGTTAAAAGGAATTTCGGATTAGCCGTTGCCTCTCTCAAACTGATATGCACTTAATTGACTTGATTTGTAGGAGGAATATGTGGTTGATGATGAATTGGGGAGTTTGCACTGCGAGCACATGTATCATGTGGTTTGCATACAGCAGTGGCTTCGGCTGAAGAACTGGTGTCCTATTTGCAAAGCATCAGTGGTAGCGTCAAATTCATCCCCATCTCAATGATTCAATCAATTGCAATGTTAGGCCAGACGAGGGAGACTGATTTCTTTGTACCCCTCATTCTGTTCATTTTTTTCTTCATCACTTCTGTACAAAATGCAGTTGTTCTTTTCCTATTTTTATTGCTCTTTTGTACATAGCCAATATTTTCATCCCCCTTATACAATAATCCAAGCCACTGGCTTGATAGACTGGAACTTCATTGTTAAGCTGCGGTTGCAATATTTCATAGCCCTCCTCTTACTTCGTCTTTTACCAGTTCATACATAAAAATTTGAAGGAAAAGTAGGTGTAGGCAAGGTAAGTTGTTCCTTTCCTTTCATTGTAGTACAACGTTTATTGTAAGTAAGGAACTTTTCAAAACTTGATATTTAGGAATACTGTGAGTATTTAGAGTTTGTTTTGAGAGTAAGATTTAGGGTTTGTTTCGATGAAATGGGAGATTCGAAGGAATGAAATTTTAGATTTTAGTTGATTTGAGAAGAAAGAATATAGAAAGTTAGATTGGTTGGATAAAGAAAAATAAAAAAAATAGTTTATAAAAATTTTTGTGTAATGTGATAGGTATAATTGATAAATTAATTTTTAATAGATAAAATTATAGTTTAAATTAATTTAAAATTAAATATAATCAATTTAATGGGTGTGATTGATAAATTATTATTATTTTAATTGATAAAAATCTAAAAGTATTAATTATTTAAAGTTAAAATTAAAATTAAAATAACAAATTAAATTATTATTGTTAATAATAATATTATTTTATAAATTTATTTTAATTATTATTATAATTTTTATTTTATTATTTTTATTATTATAATTATTATTTATGATTTTATTATTATAATTATTAGTTATAATTTTATGATTATTTTCAGCTTTTAACATTAATTTACTGTTATTTTATAAAATTATTAATATTTTTCATTAATATATTATTATTATTTTATAATTTTATTAAATTTATTATGATAATGTTTATACATTTTATTCTCGTTTTTAGTAATTAATTAATTTTTTTATTTATTGGTTTTTTAACTTCGTCTATGAATCTAAACAATCTATTAGAAAAGCTTAAGTAGTTTTTACATTATTAAAGAAGTTTAGGACTTCTCTCAACTAAATTTTCAAAACATAATATTTTTGTAATAAGAAATTATTAATTTATTTAATAATAAAAGAATTAATAAATACAATGGCTTTTTTAAAATTTAGAAAGTATAAAAAATTGTGCAAATAATATACTTTTATATTTTTTTTATGTAATATTTCATTTTTAACTCTTTCATCATTGTCTTTGACACTTTAATGATCTCCATAGTTTATCTTTATATAAAAAAATAAATTTAATATAAAAGTTCGGGATAAACCTAACCATAAAAGGCTGTATTATGAACTGATATTTAAGATAAGTATTTACAATGTTAGATGATTATGTCATAAAAAAAATTCATTTTCAACCGATCATTCATATAAACAAAAAAATTTGTAACCTGTTTTTCAACATAGACGCCATGGAGAGAGGTTTCTAGGCTAAAGATGAATATTTTTTTTCACTTTTAGATCTTTGAAGGAAAAGGTTATAAAAAAGACTATTGGATAGGATAGATTGAGAAATGAAAAAAAAATGCACAAATTTTATTAATGTGTTGTACATAAAATTATGCGGAGAAAGGATGCATATACTCTTTATTTTTATTTTTTTTAATTAATTAATTTTTTTATTCATTAATTTTTGAATTTTTCGTGCACTTCTTTATTTCTAAACTTTTCGTCTTCAAATCTAAACAATTTCTTAAAGAAGTTTTTGTAGTTTTCATATGATTGAAAAAGTTTATGCGATCTTCTCTCAATTAAATTTTTATAACATAATATTTTTGTGATAAGGAATTATTAATTTACCTAATGATAAAAGAATTAATAAATACAATATCTTTTTTTAGAATTTAGAAACTAAAAAAAATGGTACAAATAATATATTTCTATATTTTTAAGTAATATTTCATTTTTAACTCTTTCATCTTTATCTTTAGCATTTTAATAATCTCAATATTTTATATTTATATAATATATAAATTCAGCATGAAAGTTCAATATGAACCCAATCATAAGAAGCCTTAATTATCTAAGATAAATGTTTACAATGTTAGATGATATTATGTCTTATAAAAAGAATTTTTCATTTTCAATCATTCATTTATGTGAAAAAAAATATATGTAACAACATATTTTTCAACATAAGGGCCATGGAGAGAGGTTTGCAGGAAAAGATGAATATCTTTTTCACTTTTGAACATTGAAGGAAAAAGTTATGACAACGATTATTGGATATGATAGATTGAGAAGTAAAAAAAAAATGTACTAATTTTATTAATGTGTTACACATGAAATTATGCAAAGAAAGAATGTTTACACTCTTTATTCTCATTTTTTGTAATTAATTAACTTTTTATTCATTGGTTTAGGGTTTAGGGTTTAGGGTTTTTTAACTCACTTTTTCACTTCTAAACTTTCACTTTTTCACATATAAACTTTCTATCTCTAAGAGAAGTTTAGGTAGTTTTCATATAATTAAAGAAATTTTTACGATCTTCTCTCAACTGAATTTTCAAAACATAATATTGTGATAAGGAATTATTACTAATTTACTTAATGATAAAAGAATTAATAAATACAATATTTTTTCTTAGAATTTAGAAACTAAACATTTTTTGCAAATAATATATTTTTATGTTTTTTAAATAATATTTCATTTTTAATCATCATTGTCTTTTAAGACTTTAATAGTCTCAATATTTTATATTTATATAATAAATAAATTAAATATGAATCCAATCATAAAAAGCCTTATTAAGATTTGATATCTAATATAAATGTTTACAATATTAGATTATGTTATGTCTTATAAAAGAAAATTTTCATTTTCAACCATTCAATTTATGTAAATAAAAAAACTCTATGACAACATGTTTTCCAACATAAGAGCCATAAAGAGATATCCGTAGAAAAAAATTTCACTTTTAGATCTTGGAAAAGAAAGGTTATGAAAATGACTATCGGATAAGATAGATATGAGAAGTGAAAGAAAATACAATTTCACATAAAATTATGTTAAAAGAGGTAGAAAAAGTAACCAAACCTACCATTTTTAATTTCTGCTGAAAACAATTAAGAATTCTTAAAAATTAGATTATATAATTAAATCATGTACAACGACATATTTCACGATCACATAAACTGTAAAATTTTAATTTTTTTTTATTAACTACTTTATTCTTTTAAAGTAGAGAACCTATACTTTCAGCCAATTATTTATTTGTGTTCTAGTCAATTTTATATATATATATATATATATATATATATATATATATTGATATTTTTTTCAGTAAATATTCATAAATAAAGTTAACCAACCCGTTGCAACTTAAAAAGATAAAAAATAAAGACTCCTTCTTACACTAAAAAAAAAAATTATCTACTAAAATTGTGGAAACTAAACTACTTGTTTTTTTTTATTAATTCTATTATTACTTACCTTGAATCTTAAAGTTAAAGTAATTTAAAAAAATATTACTATCTAGAGTAAGATAGGTGATTTTCACTTAAATGAGATAATTCTACTTATCAAAATAATTCTTTCTTTCTCTTCTAATTCTTTAATATACATTTGAATGTTATTCACTTGAGTGACATGTGTCTATTGGATTTATTCTAACAAGTTTCAGAGCTTCAACCACTGTTCTATTTGGTATTTAAATAACTAATCACCGTTATGTCCTGATATGTATGCATGAGTCTTCAAGTTTTGCATAACTCATGTATATTGCCAAAAACCTCGGTTGAGTGACTAAGGAGAGAGAGTTGATTGAGTCTCTTTCGCTTAAGTTACAAATTTCGTTTAAGCTACACATGTCATCGCTTGGGTAATACATGTTATTACTTAAGCATGCATAATCAACAATGAGTGTATATACATTGTTTGGACATCACTTCAATGATGACACACCACTTAGATGTTGCTTTAATAGTGACACTCCACTTGTACTTTGCTTTAATGGTGTTACAATATTTGGACGACGTTACTTGAGTGGTGATATACTGCTTGAGCAATATTATGTCTCAAAAACACCCAAAGCAAAATAAACTAATCTTCAATGTTTTACATCACCAACATCTTTTCCCATGCATTTGAATCAACAACAATAGTATTATCATGACTCAAAACAACAACAATCTCAACTATAGTTTAGTATATTTCTACTTATATATGTTGAGACCTTAGATAGTCTAAAACCCTATAAACAGTTTGTTGAGACATTAAACAATTTGTGACCTACTAGATAATCTGATGACCAGAAGATCATATAAGGAGTTTATGTTTTGATGATAACAAAAATAACCCAAATTGTTTTCTTTTTTAATGTTCTAACAATGTTTTATATAGTTGTAGTACACAGTAAACTCTATGAACATCTACAACATGTGTTCATGATAGATAGTGTGATAAAACATGTTAATTGCATAACATAATTTAGATTGAATTCATTTGTGATTTGCATTATCTAATAGTGTTTGTACAACTGCATTATATAGCATACACTCTGAATGAACAAATTTTGTTTATAACAATTCATGATAGACAGTTTGATGAAACAAATTAAAGTGTAACATATTTGTTTACAATAATTGAAAAATGAAACCTTCATAATACACATACTTGCAAAAAAATGCACTTAATCAAAGTAATATAATTTATGAAAATAAAAGATTTTATTTGCAAGTTTGGTGGAAAAAAGGATATTTGCAACATTTTTTTAGGAAACAAAAATATTTTTATGATATCTTTTAGAATTATCTTACTTAAATATATTTTATGAGTTGTGATATATTGTGAATATATTTAAATCTTTTTTAAACATAAATGAATTTGATAATTGAGAATGTCCCTCTGTTTTTAGCATCATGTATTATCTGGAATGAAAAGATTTTTTTATTATTTTTATTTTTATTTTACTAACACATATTGCAGATACTTTTGAATTAGTTTCTTAAACATAATGGAAGCAAAAATAAATTGAAAAATTATAAATCCAAGGTTTTTTGTTTTGAGCATCTATCACCAAAAAGATAGAGATTTGAAGATTTTTAAAATTCAAACTTTACCAATTCAAATATCAAAGGACATATTTGAAAAACTATATAAAAGAATTCAAGGTGAAGAATAAATGCAAGGCAAGCAAAAAGTTATATAAGTGATCTTGCTAAAAATACAAGAGTTATAGTCTAGTCAAGTTATTAAAAGGCTTAGTCTTTTGGGTTGAGTATTAAATCATTGTAATTTTTCATATTGTGTCTTTTTTATTGAGTATTAAACTATTGTAATTCTTCACATTGTGAAATTATATTCTTATAAGCTTTTTTTGTGCTCTCTAAAGATGTTTATTTTATTGAGAGTTCTTAATCTCAAAGAAAGGTTAAGAAGATATAAAGAAGATATAATCGGGGAAGTGTCAATACCTATTGTAACCTAAAGAGGTAAGAATACTCGTTATAACCTAAAAATATAAGGATACTCATTGTAAACAAGTGTATTGGTTAGTGAAAACTCTTAACAGTTAACTTAATGAGACTAAATATAACGCCATTTTAAATAAACTGAAGATAATTTCTTTATTTTATCTGACTTAATATGACCGTCTGAGTAGGATCTAATTATACTGTCTTTTAGACGATCTATAAAATTTATATTAAAATAAAACCCAGCTCTTAAAAAAATAACTAAAAATTAAGCTGCTTAGTCCTCAAAACAAAACATTTTCTAGGTTAGAGTTCCTCCTTGAGTGAAAAGGATAAAACAAGACCCATTAAAAATAAATTAAAACTAAAGTTATATTATATTATATATTAGATCGAAAATTAGTGAGTATTTTTAAATCTTAAGCGGCAAAAAGAGCCCATTAAAATATAATTAATAACTCAAATTAATTTTTCATTGAAAATGCTCTCTAAATTACTACTCCAAGTGATGTTGTACACAAATCAATTCTAGCATACTTAAAATTACACATAATGTACATGGACAAATCATCGGCTGCAGAGACAATCTACCAAGTCATGTGTCAAGTTCACAGCTTCCATGTCCTGGCACTGATTGTAAAGGAGTAGCAGTGTAAAACCTCCTTACTGTGAAATTCGCTGACATTCATAAAGCAACTAAATGCATCTGGTCAGAAAGACAAATGGCAGTATCCGAATAGAATTATTGTAAGAACAGTACAAAAGTTTCAGTTGCTCAAGATTTCTTGCAAATCATACTTACATTTTCCTTGAAAGATTATGAAATATGATTCAGCAGCAGGGATGCAAATATTGCCTTTTTGGCAGCATAAGTGTTAGTATGTTTGCTAAAATCAACGAAAATGGATTGACAAAATAAATGATTAATACTATACAGATGTCCAAGAACCAGACATTAAACCAGTAGCATTGAACTGCGCAGTGTCACATTCAATAGATAACAAAGAGTATGTGATCACAGACAATTGTTTTTTATATGAACACATGATATTTAAATTAACGTAGCAAGAAACAAGAATGAAAACATTTTATAGTAGTAACCATGGCCTACCGCTACTGGCTAGACTAAGAATCACTATAATTTAGGAGAACATCAAATGCATTGCATGTTTTCGTTCATCTTGATTCTACGTTTTATCAAGACATACCACCATGACAGAAGTTTAACTTCTTACTCAACTGGCCTTGGACTATTCAAACTTTAATAATTGAATGACAATATATAAATAAATATCAAGCAGAAGTAAAGCGAAATGTCTAAAGAAATTTATACATATATGGTAACTAAAAGAAATAAATTCGAAATCAACTGGATTACCATTTTAAAAATGTGCGTATGTGTGAATATGCAAAGTCAAATTTCTCCAAGCTGTTTGTGATATCCAGAGCCAAAGAAAGAGATGAGAGAGCCTGTACATTCTTAACTTTCCCGAATCTGACAACCCCAGGTATTGTGTAAGTACTCACCCGAGAACCTAATAGACCTAGAATCATTTGCACCTTTAGAGTACGCTTGTTCTCACCTTATTCAGTAATCAATATAAATATTCATAACAGTCAACAAGTACAGAATACATAGTAGAATAGTACACTAAGGTCTTCGAGAAAACACATAGTAGCCTGCTATCCACTTCAACTTTAGCCTTTTGGAAATCATTGTCTCAGCTTTGATAAATTAGTAGACGGCCACCCCTGTATCCTTCTAACAGTTTAAAACTACAAACCGAGGAGTTGCCACTCAACAGAAAATTAAGATTAGGTGGCAGGGGCTATTCATATTTTTAAAGTCCAGCCATATATATGTTGTACGCAAATTTTCCCAAACCTAGGCTCTCACCCTTTGGTTGTGAGGATGGGAGAGGAAGAGTGAAGATAGAATTAAGATAGGGTGTTAGGTGAGAGATAAAGAGGAGAATAATGATTTTAACAAAATAGTAAGACTCACTATTCTATTTATACTCTTCTCTAATCTCTTCAACCAAACATATTTAATTTCCACTTTATTTTTTCATCTACATTCACTCTACCTATTTATTTCCATAATACATGTTTCCATATCTCTACCAAACATATTCTTAGAGTAGTTTTGGTAGCGAGGATGGGTGAAGATAGAATTAAAATACTGTGTTTGGAGAGACAGAGTAGATAAAAAAAATTTAAGATAGGACTCAATGTACTATTTCTACTTATTTTTCTCCTTCTTTCTTCTTTATTTTTCTTCAACAAAACACCTTTAAATTTCCCTTTATTTCCCATCCATTTACACTCTACCAACTTATAAACAAAACAATGTAATATCGTCTCTACAATGCTGCACTGAGGGCTCCGACAAATCTTGTACCAGTTACCTGAATCTTACGAGAAACTCCAACCTGCGGAAGATTGAAAAGATGCCAGGCACAACAGCCACTCAGATCACACGTAGCTGCTCAAAGTTATAAGAAACAGAGCAAATAAAACCCTCCATCAATATTCTAAACACAAATCTTCCAGTATCATTTTGGTCCAGAAAAATGTTTTACGTTGTATAATTAATGATAATGACAGCCAGAAGAAAGAAAAGGATAAATGTTCCTAACTATTCAAGCAGTAATAATGAACAAGGAAACTTCAATGATCCTTTAGCATTGAGATCAAGTCAATTTCCATAATTTAGCTTGATAAGGGTTGCATATTGCACCATACCATACAACAGTCCTCCTTTTGATCTTTACTTTGGATTATTGTCAATGGCATTAACACTTGAAGAAGCTCGGTGTCTACAAATATAAGTTATGGTAATAAGACAAAAAAATCCAATCAAATAAGTAATTAGCCACCAATGTACAATCAAACAATACTGTGTTCTGTGTTCAACGCAAGATCAGAAGGAACATCGGTCAAAAATGAACCATCAAACAGTCAGTACCTTGTGACAAAATCCGAAAAATTCAGGTAATTTTCTGCATTTCCTCCAACAAGTGTGATTCCAACAGGAGCAAAAAAAAATGCTACCAAAAGCACATGTGTCAAGAAATTTTAGTGATCAACAGCATATAAACAGTTAAAAATTATGAAATGTTGAATTCATTTGAAAATTCAACTAATACATGTTTACTATTGCATTTGCAGTTGCATGTTGCAGCTCAAAACATGGTGAAAAATTTTATTTTTCACTGAACTGAGCTGTGAATGTTTACTGATTTTATAAATTCATGAAATTATGTTTCATATATCGTGTAAATTGCATATTTAGCTAGTTGTAACAAATAGTAGAAAATCCAGATATGGCAAGATCCTGATTAAAAAGTCTATTTTTTTTTTTTTGTCCCTCCACAGCATTCATAATCATAACCGACATGCAACAAACATTTGCAAGTAACCTCCTCCAATCTGCCTGAATTTGCACAACTAACTTACTGGCATACCATATTCTCTGCAAAACTTTTGCTTAAATATGCCACCACTTTTCAATATCACGAGTGTCAGTATAATAAAATATAATATCATATATACAGATATATATATATATATAGGAGTTGAAATATTCCAATCATATAAGAGAATTGAATATAGAAATCTATTATTTTCTTCAACTTTTCATGTAGAATTTTCATGCATTATAGGCCTATTCTGCTTTTAATTCCAAAAGTCCTTAGATTACATATCAAATCCCATATGCCACTAAGACCAACAAATGTAATGGCCACTTTTATCGATCAAATTTTAAACAAATTCATCAAACTGGTTAATGATCAACTAATACAAGGACAAATATGACAACATTCATTCAGACTAAAAAGCAGAGATAATGAAACATCAAACGGATAGGATACCTGAATAGGCATTCATGAAAAGAAAAAATACTCTGTACATTAAACTGATGAAAAGATGTGTCAAATTTTATAAATCTCACATTTTATTGAAAATAAAAATTACAGTCACCAAATTAATTTGCACTAAAAACATAGGGTAAGTTACAGACCTACACAAGACTAGAAAACAAAAACACTACTTTGGGTTTGATGAATTTGGACATAGGGGCTTCAACCATAAAAAAATGACCAGGAAATTTTCAATAGATGTTAATGTGTTATTGATATTGAATTTCAATCAACCTCAGATTTTAAAAATACATACAGAGTGACCCTGCAGCTCTTATACAAGTCATAGTTCCTTGAACCCAGCTACACAACAGTATCCCTGCAAAACTTTCTTAGTTCTTTCTTTCTCATTGGCTGTAATGCAAACAATGGCCTTGAGATCTCTAGCAATGGAAAATACAGCCAGCATAAATGCTAAAAAGATACAACAGAGCAACCAATCCTGGGTTTGATTTCATGGTACCCTTGGTTGCGGTTAAATAAATCTGACCTATCCGAGCCCTACAAATAGCAGAGAATCCAGAGATAAGATACTTTGAAGCTCAAAATCAATATTTCATCTTCAAATGGCTAGAAGAATCTATTTGTCACCGTCTGGCTCATACTGGCACAGAACAGGACCACTGATCAACCATTGCTGAGCCATCAGAACTAGAAGACAAATTTTCATAAAGGTTTTATTCTTCAAACGATTGCATGGATATTTTTTCCAACCACAGTGGCCAATCTTCTCCAAGTTGCTGTGGATTTAGTTCCATGGCAACTTTAAAATCATGCAAAGAAACTAACGACGGTGGTCTATGGTCTGACACAGCTTCTGCTGACCCACCATCACACTGTGCGTGTAAATGATTATTTGGCCACATGCCGTTGATGAGCTTACCCTGCATCTGCTGTTTGGGGGCAGGGGTCTTCCTCGGCTCATTTGTAGACCTAGCTCTAACTAAATCAACACAAGACCTGATCAACCGTTTCAGGTACACATCCAACATATTATTCAACATGTTTGCACATTCCATAGAAATGGCTCCAAGACCTTGTACTGCAGCAATCTGATCCATGCGCCTCCGGAGTGTTTCTGTATCACACAACCTGCCACTGTCACAACAACTATCAAAATAGCCAGCACTACTCACTGGCAATGCTTTGCGGGCTCCTCCTACACTTGCTGAGCAGTAAGGAATCCCAAGTGGTGCTATCAAGGGACTTCTAGAGAGACCCAGGCGATTTAACTGATCCACTTCTTCCCCGTCTTCGACAATTGACATTTCAGCTGGCCCTTTCCCATGTATTCTTGGCTTCTCTACAGGTCGCCGATCAGCATCTCCCCTTTCATACTCAGGTAGCTCAGCAACAGCTTGAAGATGTTGCATTGGTCTCTGATAATCACACGGAGTAAGAATTCCATTCTCCATATCAACCTTACTACCAGAATCTTCTGTACCCATGGATTGATGAGAAACAGAATCAACCTTCCCATTTGGTCCAAGAGGGCTTGGTCTATCTCTCAGCTTCCGCTCACGCATTCCTGGCCTAACCTTAGGGGATACCGGCAAAATCCCATTTGACCAAACGGGAGCTTTCTGATTCTGATTGTGGAAGCTGCCAACACTCTGTTCGTGCCCATCTTCTCTACCAGGATATATGTCTGAAGCATGTTCTCCAAACTTCTGGGGACCTGACGGATGGATTGGTGGGGGGATCTTGGCTTGGCAGGCATTCTTCAAAATTGACTTTATAAAATGGTTGTGCAAAGGAAGATTCTCCCTCCCAAGCACTCGGAAACAAAACTTGTCAAACTCAGTCTTGCTCAGCTTCTGACTCAAAAACCTGTTCAAGTAATAAAAGTACCTCTTTGACTTATCGGCTCCAAGCTTCTTTACAATCTGTGCTTTCAATTCACCCAAATCAATTCTTGCGCTCTGCTGGGGTTGCATTTCTCACCAACAGATTCACAAAACACCCAACAAATAATTAGAAAAAAAAAAAAAAAACACCCAGCAGAAGCCTCAATTTGAACCAAATTGCAGCTCTTTCCGTTTCCAAAGAACACTAAACTTCCCCTCCCCCATATCAAGCTTATTCCAATCCCCAAATCAGCTAACTACAATCCGTACATATATCAACAACAGATGTATGAATGATACTAATGACAGAGTAACCCACAGTAAAACTTACAATTCTGCACAAAAACAGGGTTACCCTTACGCCCCAAAAAAACCCAAATTCAGCAACTGAACAGAACATACAATGCAAAGCCAAATCCCATCTTCCTCCCACCAAAACCCTAGAGATCAAACCGCAACAAAACTCCCCAACTCCGACCACGAAAACCCGCAAATCAAACTCAAATTCATTGAATTGAATGGCATATCAAAACCCTAAGTTTGAATCACCAAACCCGGGTCCGAAACACCATTGTCGTGTCGAACAACGTGAAGCGAACATTACACCACTGCACCAATTTAAAGCCCCATTGTTTCGCCGAATTCTGTCCCTTCGAACTTCGAATTTCGAAATTCGAAGTAGATGGGAAGAGATCAAAACTGAGGTGCCCCCCAATAAAAATAGGAAGCGAAACCAAAGAACCGAAAAATTCAAATTGCAATGGAAGGAAGCACAATGAAGAAGAAGCTGCAGAAGAAGAAGAAATACTAAGTGTTTTGGGATAAAACAAAGTGCTTATACATTGATTGAACTCTGACCTTCGCAAAGTTCACGAATTGCTCACAAATCTCGAACCTCACTCACTGGGTTTCAATCTTCCAAGCTTTGCCTTTGCCTCTCTCTCTTCCTTTTTTTTCTTTTTTTTTTTTTTCTCTCCGATTTATTTATCTTTTTTTTCTAATTGTTGGTGATTTTATAGAGTTTTGTTTTTCTCTTTGTAACTTCATCTCCCAATACTATGTTTCTTCTCTTCTCTCTCTTTTCCACTGGTCATTCTTAAAACAGGGTCTTTTCCTCTTTTTTATATTGTATTTTTTTATATTTTGTTGGAAATAATTGACAATTAAAATCAGTTTTTTTATACCTGCGTCTAAAATTATTATTGTTATTCTAGTTCCTTTTCTTTTGATGTTTATTTTGTTAAGGGAGTCAGTGTTTATAGTTTTGTTTATATTGCGTCAAATAATAACTGTTTTATATAATAAATAATTACGATAAAAATTTAAATATTTTTAACAGATAGAGCTAAGTTAATACAAGAGTAATTAGAAGTGGTTGAAAGAAAAAAAATGTAATTGGCGGAATTATATATAAAATGTATATTCAGATAAATAATTATTTCTGAATGATAAAAAGTATTCAAATAACATAAAGAACTAAAGATGTTTAATTAAAAAGTGAGAAGAATGATAATTTCACAATTAGATGAATTCTTAAATATTCTTGATTTGGAAGTCTGCAAATAAAAAAAATCATGTTATGAAAAAATATTATTGTAAAGTTGAAATTGTCATTGAGTTTGGAAAACAACTATTAAAGGATGTCACGACCTCCTATAATTTTAATTTTAAAATTCATATTATGGTAAAAGAAACTATTCACTCGGTAATTTAGTTACAAACAAATATTAGTGTAACTTTTTAAAATTATTATAAAAGTTAACAAATTTGCATTCATATTTCTATCAACTTATATATTTATGGATAAAACTTAAATGCATTATTATAAATATAAAATTTGTTTGTATTGTTGTTTAATTAAATTTATCGTTCAATTTAGTAATTTGCATGTATTAAAAATTAGTGCGTATTATTAATGTACAATTTCAAAAAATTGAAAAAGTGTATGAATAATATATGTGGTAGTAGATATAAGATTTATTTATATATTTTCAAATGTTAAAAAAATTTACAAATCTAATATTTTAAGATTTTAGAATAAAAGTGGTATTTTTATGAATGTTTGATTCGATTTTTATTATTGTTTATTTTTCAGTCTTTTTTTTCTCAAATTTTTCCAATAACAAATAAGTGTTTATATAGTACTTGTAGATTCGAGTTTGTATACATTTCACTCATCACGGACATAGAAATTTTTAAATATGTAATATAATTATGAACTTTATTTTGATGGGAGTAGAGAATTTTTATTTATTTTTTGTCTTTAAAACATTTTTTGGGTGTACAATGTAGATGCCTATTGCAAAAGACAATCTAGCTCGATCGACATAGATAGAATCACGTAAAAAAAAAATATTTCTTCCAATATTTAATTTATTTAAATACTTAAAACTTAAATTCAAATTCACTGGTTAAGTCCATTAACAATATGTAAAATGTGTTATAAATTATCATTGAGATTGGTAATTTTCACTAAGCTTGCAAAATGAAGTGCCTTCCCAATCTAAACGTTTCTATATAAGAAAACCTTTATAAAAAAGTAAAAAGTTTGCCAGTATAACAAAGAAAATCAATGTTCGGTTACTTATAGATCCACATTTTCTCGATTATTTAAATATAAGGATTTTTCTATGCATGAAACCTTTATTCCCTTTATTGTATATCTATCTAGAACTTTAAACATTTGATCATGATCATGTTTTTTTTTTTTTTTTTTTTTTTTTTTTTTAATTTAACCCTTTTTAAATTTTTTTTAAAAAATTTTTGTTAAAATTTTTTTTTATTCTTTTTAAATAAA
>Ga0099824_1001050_pt1 | contig 37142 bp, 14 predicted proteins | sample SiratrowhiteBW_FD_76837 | JGI IMG/M metagenome (GOLD analysis project Ga0099824, IMG submission 76837) | Root nodule microbial communities of legume samples collected from California, USA - Siratro white BW | ecosystem: Host-associated > Plants > Roots > Nodule | place: USA: California... | reverse complement strand
CAAGTGTATATATTGTGGTTTTCTATGTTATATTTTTTATGTAAAATTTTTCTTGTTTCATAACAAGAAATTATCATATGAATTAATGTACTATAATTTTAGCATAATAAATAATGAGGTACTTGGAAGATTATTTTAAAAATTTGCTAGCAAATTAGTTGAATGAAAATTGTTTATTTGCTTTAATTTTAAAAGATGATATTTTCATTATTTGTTACGATTATAGTAATGATTGGATTCATGTGAAACTTAGAATCATATCATATAAAGGTTACTAAACAATAAGGATCAATTGGGTTGTATTATTTATTGAATGAAACAACTTTTAGTTATTGGATGTTAATCCTCCGTAGACAAGTTATGATGCAATAGCAATAGTAATCTCATTGATAGAAGCATATCCTTTTGAGTGTGCAGCATGAGCAAACAACTTCGAATATTTTGTAGGTAAAAATTGGTCTTCATAACTTTACATTACAAAGATATTGTTGCATTTAGTATAATTTTTTGTCCTAAAAACAGTCTTTGGTTCTGAATATAAGGCAATAATAGAACACAACTTTGTAACTATAGTTGGTAGATTAAAATTTCATAGGGTGATGTAAAACAATGTTTACATGGTTTGCAACATCATTATGGTTATGAATATTGGAGTCATGTGTTATTAATAGTTTTTTATCTGAATATTAGGAAATTTAGCTAAGTAATATTAAAAAAATTTAGTTTACTATTTGTTAATATCTAACTATTAAGAAATTCCAATCAATTGTTTTTGAATTTCATTCAATTGTTTTACTAAATAAAAAAAATATTTCAATAAGTTGTTTTCGATTTTAATTGATGGTTTCACTTGATTTGTGTTGAACTGATTTTACAATTTATTGATTAATAAAGATTATCATTCTCTCTTTAAAATTTTTTGAAAAATAATCATAGTTCAATTCACCCCTCTTGATCTTTAGCCTACACTATTCTTAAACAATAGGGAGACTAAGGTTTTCCATAAGCATTTGATAAATATTGATCAGTGAAAGGGGAAACAGATGGTAGAATTAGCAAAACTTGGCAAGGTGAAGGGTATTATGATAGATGGTCTAGGAAATCCTCTCAAGAGATACTGGAAGTGACCATCATTCTCGGTTCATAGCTCATAGTCTTATTTGTCTTGGAAGACAAGGATAAGCTTTTGTTAGACGAGTGAAGATTTGACAATTCAAATGATGCCTTCATCAGAGAAAGAGTTCTTGATGAAGCAATTTCTTCATCTATTGGAATTTTTTCTTCCTTAGTCACATTAATTTCTTAAGTCTAGTTAACTGTTTCTAACAGACATAGAACTATTGCAACTTTTTGGTGTTTATTATTGAGTTTTCATGGCTTCTTTCTCTCAAAGAATGAGTTGATCAGTCACCATTAGATCTTTTTTGTCTAATGTAGACTCAAGAGTATGCTTGAGTTTCTTAACGGGTTTGGATTTTAGAGATGAGTTCACTTGTACAAGGATAGATCTCCTAAATAAAACTTAACCCCCGAGGAGTCTGATGAGTATTAAGTAAATGTCACCTTTAATGAGAGTGATTTTAGTCACCTTTAATGAGAGTGATTTTATTCCTTTGACAGGTGGTACAAATGATGAGGCAGACCGTTTATATTTAAGGACAAATCCTTCTTAAGATGGAGGGGATCTTGGAAGATCCCTAGCCAATGGACCAACCACTAAGGCAATAACAAAAACGATACAGGAAGATTAGGCCTCAAATGACCTTAGTTGGCCCAAGCTATTATCAACATGGGTCAACCTTAGCATGTGACATATTTGTACAAAGTAATATAGGATATTTTGAACCTTTATATTTGGGACAAATAGTATAAGACACTTAGATCTTATATTTGGGTCAAGTAATATATGATTTTGGGCTTATACATGGGTCATTAGTAAAGTAAGGTTAGATTAAGGTTAGGAAGACCTAGTAGAGTTTCAAATGGGCTCCTCCAAGTCCAAGAAAAACCCTAGGTTGGTTCTAGATATACAGAGGCATATGCAAGAAGCATTCTTAGCAAATGCTCAAATGTTAAAAATATGACTAGACAAGTGTCACTTGATCTCCCCTATGTACCTCAAAATAAGAGAATTCAAATTTGAATTTTTTGAATTTTTCTCTTTTCTCTTCTCTCCTTGGTCGACCATGATCCCTGTAAATAAGACTCTCCACCCTTTGTAAAATTCACTTTTTAATAAGTAGAGTTATGATACTAAAATGATACCTCACTTTCTCACGACTACTCCTAGCTTTTTTTTTTCTTGAGAGTTAGCCCCACCTCTTTTTTAGGAAACCTCTCTACCACTTCCCTACTCGAGAGTTAATCCTTTGATCCAAGCCTCTACATATATCCATCCTTCCTCTATTAATGAAGTTGTTAGAACAAAAAGAAATTTTGTCATGTGGTACTTGGAGTCATGATTCTTCAAGAGATAAGTATATCATTCTTTTACTCTTGTCTATGTCGTGTTGTTTGCATGATTTCTTACTTATTTTAAGTTCATTTCATTAAATTGTTTCTTTATGTTTCTAAATTTTGGTTCACACTCATTTCCTTCATCATGAACCATCTATGTGTATTTTTATGAGTTCTATCTACTAAATTGTTGTTTTTACTTTCTTTAAGTCTTCTTTGAATTTAAGTATGTTGATTTAGTCTAATTTTGAGTAATTTTGATTTTAATGATTAATATGTTGTATATAGATTCATGTGTAGCTCTAATTGTCATGAATTATCTTAGTTTCACTTTTTTTATTTCAAATTGAATTTAAATTTGAATACTGCTTGTACTTTTGAGTGTTTTTATTTTTTAGTTTTGAGTTATTATTTGTTATTATATTTTTAACAAGTTTTAGAGTTAAGTTTCTATTATATCTTCTTTTTGAAGTTTGTTCATATTAATTGATTATCTAAGATTCAATTGGACATTACATTTTAATATTTGTTTCTTCTTTTATTTCAAATTCAAGTTTTACATGTGATTAATAGTCATGTATATCAATTGTTTAACTTGTTTGGATATACATCGATTGTGTTATCAATTGTGTAACTAGTTTGGATATACATTAAAAAAATAATACTCCTTTCAAAAGATAAAAAAAAGAAAAAAAAAACTTGAATAAAAGAAAAAAAAATTATCTCTTAAGTTTCATTTTGTTTTCGTGATCTATTCTAGTAACTCCCTTAATATTTTCCTTGGTGTGCCTACTTCTTTATTAATTTTAATTTCTAGTTTGTCTCAATTGTTTGGATATTATTTCACTATAGTCTCATATATATGTGAGTTCGGCTTTTCAAAATTGTTCTTTTACTGCTTTAATATTGTTCAACCTCTTTAAGTGGTTTCTCCTTTGGCACTCACTCTCATTTCCTTTCTTTCTTTCTTTTTTTTTTTATTCTACCCTCAATCTAAACAAAGTCTTGACAAGTTCCTTCACCCCAATATAAAATTTTAGTTCCACAACTTCTCCTACGGCACACCCATCCGATTTACATTGGCAAAAAAATGAGAATCGGATGAGGGTGTCATCCAGTTCTCATTTCCAAATCAAAACCAGAACCAGATCCCAAATCGGAAAATTCATCTGCTTGTCGTCGACAAAGCTCCAAATCCCAAATCAACTACTCTAATCAATAATATCACTTATTAATTGCTAATAAACACCAAAAATTACTTACATATTGCTTGTTTGGAGGATTAATCGAAGATTTGGAAGAATGGAAACAAACGGATGCTGAATTTGTGAATGAATGCTGAACGTGTAGAGCGGATGCCTTTTCCTCACAGCAGCTATGCAAATACACATATCTGTACCTGGTATAGAGTGAAGTGGATGAAGACAACAGTCGGTACAGGCTTCAGACAATAGTAAAAATAGATGAAAATAGAGATTTCGAATGTGAAAACCAGATATAGGAGTAAAGGCTAATTTAATCTTTGCACTTTTAAAGTTTAGATTATAATTATCATTTCACATTTTGTATGAGAGTGCAAGAAGAAGGTATTAGAGTGCACGAAAAACTCGTCCAAAGTCTTTACCATGCAGCAATAGCCCACGATCCAAATAAAGACATAATCCATTTTGCCACCTAGATATATGTACAAGATGATGGAATATCAAGAAAATGAAAAACCAACTGTCAATAAAAATGAGAAGTCAAGAACATTTCAATTCTGTTTACGTGGTTTGAAAATAAAAGATGAAAAAGCTTATATAACAGCTCCACCACTGCTGGCACTTCAACTTCTATATGCATTATGATTTCATAACTATTAGAAGCACTAGCTAATGTAAATTTCTAAGTTGTCGTTCAATCATAATTTGTCATGATAAAAAAATTACATTTACAAATTAATGTATCAAAATTAAACTCAGAAAATAATGAGTAAGCATACATACAAAATTGATCAAACAGACATAGGAGCCGTTCTATCCCCAGATATTTGTTGATATGCAAACAGACCCAGCCGGGACAATCCAGAGGAAAAATACTAACTGCCTGTTTGTTCTATGTTGGATAACTTTTTTGATCCGGCTTAAGGCACAAATTACAAATAGTAGCTTCTTTCTTCAACATGCAAATGAACCCGCTAAAAGCAAAGCATTGGTGGGAGTGTGGGCAGCTCTATTGCATAAAGTAAATATGGGATTATCTTTGACCCAATATTCCGTCAAGGAGCGCAGCTTCTTCCTCCTGCGTGCAAGACATCGCAAACCACGTAAATAAATAGAGTCAAACTTAACCAAAAGGAATATCACTTCGAAAGAATATAACCACACACCACCAAGGCATTAAATTCAGTCTCTTCATCTATAGCGCTGGTGATAGCAGGATCTTCAAGCAGTTCCTGTTCACAAAAGTTGAGATTAGCAACTTCTTGTGATCTTGAAAGCATAAATTTTATTTCCCTTCCGCTATATTCGGGCACTAACATTTAATATGGGTGCATTAAGCATCCTTAAATATATGATACACCAGTGCAAAGCAAAGAAAGGACCGTTATACTAAACGGACAGTCTGAAGTTGTTAGGAAGTTTTAATTGTTTGCGAAACCAAATTGCCAAATTAACTGCGACACATGGGAAATAGCGACCAAATTCTGTAGCGTCAAGTGCCAACTTACATCATCAGCAATTTGCAAAATTCCATTCTGATCCTGCAGTGAAAGACTAACTTAATTACGTTTGGCTTTTGAATATTGGTTCACATACTAATCAGATATATTCACATTGGTATTTTGAACAGTTTTCACTCAAATCGACCATAGAATTAGTTTGATCAGAGAAAAAACGTCATTGGAAAATGAAATGTGGCAATCGTTCAACAGAGGAAATACGTGTTTTTAAGAAACTTGACAGGGAAGCTTACCTTTATGGCTACAAAAAGAAGTGGATCAGATGGTGTATATATCATGTAGTATTCTTCTTCCTGCAGCAAATTGATATAAATAAGCATGCTTAGTGTATGTATCATGTTAGCTTTTTGATACCCATACTTTTTCCATTAGGTCAGTGCTAGAGCCTAGAGGTCACTTTAGTAGAATATATAAAAGTACCTTAACTATATATGTATAAAAAAAATAAAAGTCATAAACAATATGGATTAATAGCAGAAAGAAGCTAACATGACTAGACCACACAACCATCCACTGGCTGTAAGATGATTTATAATTTCTACGGTTGCCAAGTGTGAACTATGCTAAGGCATGAATTTGAGGTACCCCAGAAATAGAAGACAACAATATTATTAGGTGCGGCAGATACCCAGGTAACAAGTTTACTCACCAACATTATCTTCAAGACAACAAGCAAATATAAATATAATTGCTGTTGGAAAGTGTCCCCTATTTAATATAAGTTTGTTATTAAAAATTAGAAACTCATGTGAAAATTTCTTATTTATTTTCATCATTTTTTCCTGAAATTAGAGACGGTAATTCATGTTAAACCCATTCAAGCTAAGAATTTCCTAAAGCAATTCAGAAATATTTTATTCCTACTCAATTATTACAATATTGGAAAGATAACCATTTAAAATGAGATTGAAACTGTATCTCCTATTTGAGATTTAAAATTTTCTTCCCCCCATCTCATTTTATTTTTTAAATTTTAAATAACTCTGCCTCAAATTATTTGTCACTTCCTAACATCAGGAAAGAAGTACTAATAATTACTTTTCTCTCAGCAATACCATCAAGAAATAAATAAAATAATAGATGTATAGTTAGACTCCCTTCATTCCTATTCTTAAGACTACATTACCTAATTCATTAGTACTTAAGAAATAAGTTAGTTGACAGCAATAAATTTTCATAAATTTATATTTTTTTCAAAACTACCTATATCATCAATATTCTTCTCTTTTTCTACTCTACTCGTTCCACTCTATATGACAATTGAGGTTTTGAAACAGGTATTGAGGAATTCAATTTATATAATGAATTTAATAGAAAACATTATGTAACTCATCCTATAATTACTTACTCATCTAATCTTATTGCACAATAATCCTATTACCTTAGTTCTCGTTGATAAGGGGATAAATTTGATAGAAAGCATTGTGTAACTTCCATAGATAATCCTATAATTACTTACTCATTTACTCTTATTGTACAATAATCCTATTACCTTAGTTCTCGTTTATAAGGGGATTAAACTAACTTCACATAGATCAAGGAAATTAGTTATCTACATCAAATTTTACTAATCTCATTATTTTTCCTAAAATATTCTTCCCATAAAACAAAGTGTACGCATTATGATGGTGTAACCAAAGATCAAACACTAATAAAAGATAGGGTATTTTAGAGAAAGTACCAGTAAATTAAATAAAGGTAGTTAAAACTTTCTTATATTTGAAAACAAAAAAAAAATGTGATTTTTTTTTTTGCTTATAAATAAGAATTGATACATAGTACTGTAGATATTGATTAAAGACAGTACCGGAAAAAAATAAACGTTATGTATCATATCATTGATTCAGTAAAACAACAAATAATGTGAAACAAGATTTTTTCTCTCAAAAATATGTGTAAGATGGTAGGAGGAAGTAATTATTTGCGAGTACAACCTCTCTTTTATAATTAGGGGTATTTTAGTCTAAAATAATTAATGCAAGGGACAGTACCTACAAAGACAAGGTACAGACATACTTCAACGCGAGGCTTTTTTTTTTTAACAAAGAAGCAGGATGGTGTGGCTTTTTTACAAACTAACATGTTTGTTTGTTCCTCTTCATAACTATGTTCACATTTATCATTTTCAAGTCTAAGTTAGCAAGACTCTGATTAAAAAATGGAATATTTAATGTATACAAAATCATTCAGAAAGTAAGTCATTATTATGAGTGTACTAGAGAAGAATAAAAGTCTAAACATGTCAAATAGCTTATAAATGTCAAAACATCCAAATTCCAGAAAAGCAAAAAATAACAGGGAAGTTTTGCTTCTGTTAAAGGCAAACATATTTGCGCAATAGAAGGTATATAAAATTACCACGTTGAAGTTTACAATTTCTACACCTTCAGTTGGCAAGCTGTCCCCTTCAGCATCTGCAGAATGGGAAACATCGTCCATTAATTTTAGACATGCAATTAAAATGTTTTGCAGCATGTTTATCACTTTACCATTCCCGAATTATCATAAGCTGATCTTGACTCCAGCATACTACAGTGAAGATACAAAGTTGGGCAATAAATTGATAGTATCTGCCTAGATATTACCCTTTTATTTAATCAATTTAATAAGATCAAACACGGAAATTGGGGGAAATGGAAAATGGGAGTGGTGTATGTAAAGCATTTTCTTCTCCATATCAAAATCAGAAACACAATAGTAGACAAAGTGAAAGAATGAGTGTAGAAGACATGCCATTTTCTTATGGATAAAAAGGCATGTAAGAAATATATACTTTTACCAAACAAAAATTCTTGACCAAACTTACACATGAAGATTGAATACGAGAGATAAACAAGTAATCTTCAAAAGCTTAAAATTGTCAGCATTGCAATGTATTACGAATTTAGTGTTGATGAAACTAGTCAGACAATTGTGGAAGTAATGGGTAGAGAAAATTAACAAACTGTTAATATCTAAAAGTAATGGTTGTAAGAAAATTTATTATCTTAAGGAGTAGCCACCAACCAAATGTCACAAAAATAGACAGGAAAACAGATTTGCGATAAAGAAATGCTCAGCAACTCCATTTATTATTTCAGTTTGTATGCTAGCAAATTCATTTTTATATAAAGGGAAGAGTAACTTCCCTGAAAACAATTAACCAAAATTATGATGGGTATATGAAAGGAATAGAACAAAGAGAAAGGTGGCTTTTAAACCAAAGAGAAATGTACAAACAAGACCAATCTTCAACATGGACGTATTTTTCACCATAAATTCCAAAGGTTTAATCCTAGAGAACACATCTTGCTGAGGAATCCTATAAAGCCAGAGAGAGACTAAAGAGACCTTCGAAAGCCTGATTATGCACGACCCATGCATGAAAATGTGTGTAAATGGTACCACACCTATTTATGCTGTGTGCTCTCTAACAGCTGCAGTCACCGCCCCTATGTATTATAGATGGCAGTGCTTATTATGCACCTCTCCAAGTGCGAATTCATCACTGTGATTATTGCACCTTATTCATGTGTTAGAAGACTTTAGAACCCCATTAGTTAGGCCAGGGTCCCTTGGGTATGTGGGGCTAAGTTCATGACCTCAAGGCACCACAGCATGATAGTTAACTTTCCTTCAACCATTCTTATGCTTTCGGGCATACACTAAAGATAGAGTCTAAATTTCATGATGTAATAGCACCCCATAAACTATATAGAATCTTTGTAACATTAACAGCCATTTGTGGGCCAGAATATTTTCTGTGTTATCTAAATATAAGAAATTACTATTGTAGTAAGAAAACAGAAAAAAAGAATTTCTTGCCTGTATGAAAGTCAAATATGTCCTCTTCCGAGTAACAAAAACCACCACGGGCTGTATAACAGTATCTAATATGGACAGACAAAAAATTTTAGTGATCAAACACAATTCTATGACACTTTGAGTCATAATAAAAGGCAGACATACCCACTATTAACCAGATACAAATGTATCTTGGCAAGTGCATAAGCAGCACTGGGCAGAATAGATTCAAGCTCCTCATCACTGACCTAAAGCACAGATAAAATAAGAATTGAAATGAAACATTCAAATACAAAGAAAACCTTTCCTCACCAAACAATGGCTGGACCAAATAAAAGGACGCCGCGGTGTTTTCTCAAAAAAAAGTTCAAAACACAATTAAATGAACTACCAATTTCATGAAGATTTGACAACGCTTTAAGTTATATGTCAATTGCCTAATTCAGACCTCCTCATTTATCTAGGCGTGAGACTATCTATAATGTAATGCTTGGCGATAATACAGGTTGAGTTAGGATTGAAGCTTCATCAAGAAATAAAAACAAAATAAATTTTGCCAAGATAATAAGCAATAAGGTTTTGTTATTGAAGATGGGTGAACATTTTAGATTAGTTCAGGAGTTTGACAACGAGACTACACCAATATCAAAATTAATTATGAACCCGCTTTTAAGTTTCTGAGAACAGGTCAAGTCAACAATATATAAACAAATTGAGACATGGAATGCAAAATGAAAACTTACATCCGACCATCCATTAGTTGTGTGCTTCACTATCTGGACAGGCCTGCAGTTAAAATCCAATCTACAGTCAATAAATAATTAAAAGACTGGTCATCAAAATTCCAGATTACCAGCATAGTGCAGTATTTAGAAACCTTTTACTTACATGTCAACAGGGCAAAGCAACAAACAGTCGTCTCCTTGAGAACTCCTGAACTCTCTCCTTACAACACACTCTATGGGAAGATTATTAGCCGGATCAACCTGTTACCAAGTCATTCATAATTCGTCACACTCCTAAAACGTGACAAATTAGGTTATTCGTGTTCTTCTGAAAAAATGTGAACATTTAACATGTATACTATGCATCCCTAAGCTCACATTTCTCACATTCTTGTTTGACATAATTAGACCATAATTGTCGTTAGTTCTAATGACTTTTAAAAAGTTTAACGATAATTAAATAATATTTCAACTATTGATTAATATTAGTACATTATCAAAATCTTACCATTTGATGAAATAACAAAGAATTAACCCTAACATTCCAATATATAACAATGTCAGCAGCCTTCCTATCAAATTTCAGCGACCAAAATTGCACAATGACAGGAAATAATTGTCCATAACCACAACACAACAGATCTTTTGAATGCAAAACCACATGTTCTATACAAATTACGTTTTAATTGAATCCAAAAGTAAAACCTAAAAAACTCACTAGAGTGGCTAGTCGCTCCATGGAAGCGCTGAGAACTTTGCCGCGTTCGTCGACGTCGAATCCCGCCGGAGGTTTGGGAAGTGACGTCGGAAGTGGAGGCAGCGGAGCAAGATTGTAAACGGAGTTGGAATCGGTAGTTATAGCTTTGCTCTTACTATTCTTTTTCTTTTTGTTGTTGTTCTTTGAGTTTCTGTCCTTAGAAGAACGCTTCTTCGGTGGAACGACGGAAGACTCCGAGGCTCTGCAGATAACGGGACGGAACGTAGGGTTTGGAAGCGAAAACGAGGGGAAACGCGCTTTGTTGAGCTTCGACGGAAGAAGAAATGGCAATTCGAGTCTTACGGAGGAAGGAAGAGCGTTGAACGTTGGTGTCGCCATTTTTTCTGTAAATATCTGCAAGCGAGGAAGCTGTTAGAAGGCAAAACGAGAGATAAAGGAAAAACCGTAACATAGAAAAATATGAGTAAATTAATAATATATAATTGTATCTTATAAATAAAATAAATAATATGATTTTAGTTTTAATGTTTTTTTTTTTTTGAATTGATAAATGACCTCAAGTTTATTTTTGTGTTTCCGTTTATTTATACTTTTATTTTCCATGCTTAATATTTTATACATTCGAAATAAATTTTGATAAAAAAAATCTAATTGTAAAATATGAGATATGAAATAATGTTAAAATTAAATTCAACCATTTATAAAGTTCTATTAATATACACAACATTACTTTGTTATCTATATGTGGAAAAAAATAAAACTTTTTATCCTATTCATTTTCTCAAGACAATTACGAGAGAAAGGTACTTTTCTGTTAAATGTCTATAAAAAAGGAAAAATAAGTTATAAAACTTTTTATAAACTAAAATTATTTTACGAAATAAATCAATCAGTGAAGTTTTTGACATTATTTTAGAAAAAAAATGGATTTTCGTTTATCTATTATTTAGTTCTCTTACAAATACTTTTGAATAAAGGTATCCAGGTAAGTTTTGTAAAAAGGCATTTCGTAGAAATTAATTTTAAGTATAACATTTTTCGCGTGTGCCCCTTCCATCACAAGTTTCCTAACTTAAAATGTAATTTCCACATAAAAAAGTCCAAAAGAAAGGGATTCATGACTATAATTTTTAATTAAATTAAAGGTTTAGGAATAATATACTTTAAAGTTTAAGTCAAAGTTATACTTAATGGTTAATTCTATTTATTTTACGAACCTATTTAAGAAGTCGTCAAACTAATTTTTTTAAGTTTGGACTTATATTTTATTTCACCTTACTAAATATTTTTGTGATTCAAAAAATTAGATTGACAAATGTAGTTAATGTAGTTAGGAATGACAACATTCCTAACAATATTTTGTGGTCAACATTCTTAACAGCATTTTACCGTTGGAATAATATTTAATTTTATCTATAATAGATTAAGGTTTAAGAATATTAGTCTTGTACTTGTGATAATTCGTCTAATAAAACTTAATCAGATACTCTGTAGATTAAGTTTTATGAAAAAAATTTACAATGCCTTCAAGTTAGTTAAAACATTGTTTAACTGGTTTAATAAAATGCTAATGTTTTAAAAATTTTAAAAGAATTTTAATATATAATTCAATCTTATCGTTCACCTATTTTATTCACAAAAAGTTTAAATATGATAATAAATATATTATATTTCAATATTTTGATATAATAATTTTGAAGTTTATAGATAAAAGCTTTTGCCATTAAAATGAATATAATAACAATAGTAATATATAAGAATATAAAAACCAATTTTCTTATTTAATATATACATATCATATTTATATTGCATCATTAAATATATTTTAAAATTAAAAAGTAAAAATAAACATTCAAAAGTTAAAAGTAACTACACAAGATTATAAAACACTCTAATCACACCCATTTTTAAATAGGAGAATAAATTATCAACCATCCATTATTATTTTATGTAATTGTTGGATTAAATGATTATTTAAAAGATATAGTTAATAGTTAAGATATAACTTTTTCTATTTAAAAATAAAGTAAGTCAAACTCACCATTTGACATAAACTGTAATTATTTTTATTAATTTTATTTTTGTTAAAAACTATAGAAGTATGGAATGTCTTTATTTCGGTAAAAGTATAATAATAATAATTTATAAATTCATGATTGAAATACTCACACCGAAACTTATCTTTTGTGGCTGTTCATAATACTTATCGCCGAAAATAATTCCAAACCGTCTCATTAGAAAACACTAACATAACTCAAGCTATTAAGTATTTTTAAACCATTTTCATTCTTGAAGCAATTTTACACAAATGAAAATAATCTTCAAAATATTCATTGTCCAATTCAATATATCTAAAAATTAAATTTTTTAATACTTCAGAACAAATAGATATTTGCTAAATTAAAAAAAAAACTATACAAACTAAATATTAATTTATTAGAAAATTATTACTTTTTAATTAAAAATATTTAATGAAGGTATCATTATTAATATGTATATTTGTACTATTAATATAGAAGTTCTCTTAGTAACTTTTTGATGTACATATTTTCTTTCAATCTTACCTGAATGTTTTTATAAAACATAAGGTAAGGTTTGGTCTGATAAGCTGAGCTTTTGTAAACATATGAGAATAAGAGTAAGAAAATTAAAAAAAAAATGAGAGAGGATTTTGTAGATAGAGAGAAACTTTAGTTAAAACAAAGAAACAAAGGTGAAGAAAAATTAAATATAATTTTTTCGATTAGTTAATTTTTATCATCATAATGACCTTCACATTAATATTAATAAGAGTAAATTTTCTAATAGAGAATTATAAGAAATAGATATTTTAAGAAAAGAAAATAGAGTGTATAATATATATATATCCTTTTTCTTTCTTCTTAAATTTTTTTTAGTGAGATTCTTTTTTTCAATATTATCTCATTCTCATGTGACACACTATTATTATAGAAAAAAATAAATAAAAACAATAATAAGTACACTAAATATGGTAGATTAATATTTTAAACCCTCACATGTTTGAAAATATTAAAACCATATACATATATTTTTATAATTTATACAAGTCATTCAAATATCATCCATACATTCTCAAGGATATACGTTCCATAGATTTATTAAGCATATATTTGGATCAAGTGTTTTAACTCTCATCTCAACTAGATATATCTCATGTCATTAATAATAGACTTCAATATCACAAATAATTGAATTTACACATGTTAAATTAGATTCAGAGATATGCATTTGTCACACTGTCTTTACTTACAAAGCTATATAATAGGAACATGTTCCCTTCAGTAACCGTGTAAATTCATATGATCTACTAAACACATTTATTTTTCACACGATATACTAAGTCATAAGAACATCATTCTACTCTCACCACCTTAATTTTTTCTCTAAATAAGTCCAATATGAGTTGAGGGACGATATCTTACACGATATCTAAACATATCAATAAAATATTCCCTCCATGAAAATACATCTCATGAAAATACATCTCATAAAAATAATCACATAAACAATACACACATTTATTTTCATTTAATGTGTCATTATTAACAACTTATCATATAAATATACACATATACATTCATACACATGATCTAAACATATATCATTCTCAACGTTATTGGTACATATATATAATCCTCCTATTCATCCAATTAAAGTAATAAACTTTTAAAACCAAAGAAGTTTCTTTCTTCTTCAATGGGATGAAAATTGTTCCAAATCCAACTCAGTTTTTTCATTTTTATTTTTGTTTGACCATAGCAAAAATTGCCCTCAAAGCAACCACACAAAAAAAATTTAAAACTTATTGTCCCATGAGAAACTTCACAATATTTTAGAAATTTTTACTGAATTTAAACTTTTTTCCTTGAGTGAAAATTGTCTCAAAAGCAACTTCACATAATCTTGAAAATATTCACTTGCGTTAAACATTTTTGCTTGAACAAAAATTATCCTAAGAGAAACTTCACAAAATTTAAAAAAATTTTATTAAGCTAAAAATATTTACTTAAGTGAAAATTTCATTTTTTCCAAAATAAACAACTATAACACTTAATTTTGTTCACATACTAAACAAGTTTCAAAATTACATTTCCATCTAATAATCTTAATCAAATAAAAATAATCTATATTAAAAGCTTATTATATAATATAATCAACATATATCTCAATGACTTTTAAACTTGACACCACACCATTTTTTGCTACAATAACTAAAAAATGTAATCTAAAGTTAGAAAAAATGTAGCCTAAGTTTGATGCAACACTTTGATGATGAATTTTCAAGTGTGGAGTATGTGATCGTAGGTATTGCTTATAGGCAACAGTTTTTTTTCTAGGGTTACACATTTTAGAAAACCATTGTCTTATGTTACAAGAAACCATATTTTATGGGCAACTTTTAGACAATGATTTTATTCATAATGTTTAAATAATACATTTTAAGCGTTGTCTATTTTTTAGACTACTTTTTGTAGAATTTTGTCATGCGTAAAGACAATACTTCTCTACATGCCTATATTTTAGATAACACTTTTCTATTGTAGCAAAAAATTCAATATTAGGCAATATTTTATATATTGTTGATATACATCTTAATTTCATAAAACTACATGGTAGACAACATATTCAAATTGGTTTAAAATGTAATTGTACATTTAAATTATATTTATAATATTTTTTAAATTTTAGTTATTCATTTAGGCAAATCTTATAATATTTTAAATTTATTTATGTTACATAATATAACTTAAAATATGACTTACTCCTTTTATACCACAAATATAATTTTTGTAAAATGTGAAACATACAAAATAATTGAATACATAATTAAACAAATAAAAGTTTGTAAAATTAATATTTTAACCTTCTTAAGTAAAAGCAATGTAAATTATTTTAAGTTTCAATGTGCAAGTGATATATGTAGTCCAATGTATACTAAAATAAAACTTGCAAGCATTACGATTAAATAGAGTTAAAAATAAAAATAAAAAATCTGTTAATATTTATACATTTCTTCAATCAATGGTTCATTTCCTCTCAAGTATTATCTTGAGGTTTAACATGGAAAAAGTAAACAAAAGTACAGGCCTTTTAAAATATGATCAAGTTTGTAAATAAAATGAGATAAATGTAAAGTAATTAGATTATAACATTTAATGCAAATGATGTATCAATATGTAGTTGATTTATTGAAGACTATAAGCTATCTCATGAGGAACATGAGTGGAAAGAAATGAACCTGGGATAACTATACTATTTTCTTTCCTTAAAACATGTGACATCATATATTTTACATCATCCTCATTATTAGGATTTTGCTGCTTAAGTATGGATTTCTCAATTACTTTTAAACATTCTATCATCTTTCTTATACCATTTATTTTAATAGGATGTCGTTTTTGGATAGCAAAAATTTCTTAATTCTTTTCTAATAACGTTGGTTTTATAGTTATTCGAGAACAACGAATTTGATCGAGTATTTTTTTTTTTTCTAAATGTTGATTTTAGTATTTTTTTTCACAATTTTAGTGGATGAGTTTTGTATAGAATATTCATACTTGAACTGAAATATGTGTGTGTGATAAGAACTAAGAGCTGAAGTTTATCCAACCTCAAGCACCTGCACAAATAAACAATCTAAAGGATGTTTGCAAATTCCAAGTGGACCAATCACCAGGTCAAGGGCCCAAAAATTGAAAAAGCCGTTGATTGGGCTGGTTCAAGATATTTTGACAGTACAAACAAAGTCTAAGATTGAATTTAAGCCTGATCACGTTCTTAATTCGATATGGACTGATAAAGGAATTAAATGAAAGATATTTGGGTCAAAAACAAGTCAATTGAAGTGAAGGACCCACAACACATGTAGCACTAGATTTAATTTAAATGTAATTGGACTATTTTGTGTTGAGGTTAAATTCTCAAGCATTATTTTGGACGAATTTTAAATTTTATTTTGATGTATTTTGATTAATTTTCATAGGGCTCAAAATACTCATACTTAGTAAATTGTGTTTTTCCTATTCCCCACTTTTCTGTAATTAATTAGTCATCTGAAAATGTGTCAAAATGTTGTTGTTGCATTAAATTTGGAGGCTTTTGGGCTAATGAGAAGTCAGGTCAGCTTTTAGAAGCTAACAACAAGTTGAATTTTAAATACGAATCTTATTATGAAAATTTCTCAGAAGTGAGAGTTTTTCTCTTGAATTCTTTATTGAACTTGCAAACTTATCAAGAGTTAATCAACCTTCTGACGTTTCTACATACTTTAGGGTATTTGTTGTGTTCTACAATATAGGGGTTCCGAGTAAATGATCCTAAATTTGAATACTTAAGAATCTTGGGACATTCAAATACTCTCTTTATTGTGGGTTTTGAAATTTATTCCTAATGGGGTTCACATCAGTGTGTGTTCATATAAGTGATCACTTAGACATATTTCAGATATTAAAATAAACTTACAATAGCATCTAGTGTATTTTCATCCATTACTCCTTTCCAACTAGGACCTTAACAAGTTTATATAAACATTTAGTGAGTTATTCTTAGATCTTTTTCCCAACACTATATATGAATTGAAAATTAATGATAAATATTTCTAATTTTAAAGCTGCAAAAAGTTTAATACAAAGATTCCATGTCCATTTAGTATTTAGTTCTCAAAGAATACAGAAAAAAAGTCATTAAAAGCTAACAAAATTATTATTCCATCTTTTCATATTAACATGCTCAATAGCTAACATAACTCAACATGTAACCTCAAATTTATATCTTTCTCACGTCTTTCAGCTCAAACTAATAGCAAATATTTGTAATTCTAAGGTTTCAAAAACAAAAAATTTAATACAAAAGAATATGTCCCTATCTAATCCTACAAGAATCCAAAAAGGAGTCATTAAAGCTAACTGTTATTCCATCTTCTCATATTAACATGCTCTAATGGCTAACATAACTACATTCAACATGTGCTATTCCATCTTCTCATATTAACATGCTTAATGGCTAACATAACTACAGTCAACATGTATTGCATCTTTAAACCTTATATGTATATCTCTCTCACTTGTTTCAGCTCAAATTAATATTAAATATTTCTCACATGTTTATGTTCAAATTAATAGTTAATATTTGTAATTTTAAAGTTGTAGAAATTTTAATACAAATATTTCATCTACATGTAATCCTCCAAGAATTCAAAATAGTCATTAAAAGCTAACATAAATGTTATTCCATCTTCTTTTATCATTAACATGCTCAATAGTTGATAACATAATTGTAGTAAACATGTACAACATCTTTAAACCTCAAATTCATCTATTTGTCACTTGTTTCAACCCAAGTTGATAGTGAATATTTGTAATTTTAAAGCTACAAACATTTTTATACAAAAATTCCATCTCCACTTAATCCTCCACAAATCCCAACAAGAGTAATTAAGAGCTAACATAATTGTTATCCCATCTTTTCATATTAACATGTTCAATAAGTCAATAACTAACATAAATGCAGTCAACATATAGTGCATCTTTAAACCTCAGATTTATCTCTTACTCACATGTTTCACCTCAACAACAATTAATAGTCTAGAATGTTAGTCAGTCTTATCTTGCTAGGTTTTCAGTTATAACTTTACAAATTTCCCAAACTCTCATTCTAATGGATATACATCCATCCAATAAAAAAACATATTCATTTAAGTTTCTACTTACATATCAATACCATCATTGGCATTAGATATAGAAGATGAGAGAAACAATTAATACAACATAAATTCAACTCCAACTCTAACACAGTTTACTGGCTCATATAATACATATACTTTTGTTTTGTCCTATTGATTCCATTATTTTCGCTAGTGCTCTATATTTTGGACAAGAAAAATATACTATCAATATACTAAAAAAGAATTCTAACCAATATGAAAATATACTATCAACGTAATGAGCAATGTTAGTTTGACTATATGTGTATTATATGTACTATGCAGATTTATTTTTCTATTTTCTGTTGTGAGGTATCGCGAATATGGTAAACTTAGTTTGGTCTTATACATTATCATTGTTAGTTATTAAAGAAAGAAAATCATGAAAAAGGAGGAGTGAAGAAATCCATTCTTTAAACTTTTATCATCTTATTTTTGAGACATTAAGTATAACTATTACAATTTTATATGGTGGAGATCAAGAAGCAGTGAATATTAAAATAGGTTACAATGTAAATATTTCAAGAAAATGTAAGAGAGGATTTTTCAATCTTTGTCAAATTTTATCTCAAAAATTTATTAATAAAAACAAAAATTATTCCTATAGCTAAAGCCAATAATGAGTACCTGGATAGTAATATTTTTTTTAATGTGTAATCACTTATTTGAAATGATGTTCAGAAATATACAATGGACGATGTTTCGGTCATACCTTTATAGCAAAATAAATTATTATGACTAAGTCACATTGAAACAATCTAAATTTTATATCCTAATGAACTATCATAAAGAAACTAACTTTTCTTACTTTTCTAACTTGCTTAAATGAGGTTTAATCTCCCAACTTCACTAATTTAACAGAAATGTAACATGTACATAAAACACTCGAACAAACAAATACTCTTATGTTTTTAACCTAACATAAGAAAAACCTATTCAAAAATTATTTTTGATTGTGTATTCTCTCTCAAAATCTTTAAGGTAAACTCTAATACAAGAAAAGATGAACAAATCTTTTAAAATTCTAAAGAAAAAGACAGAAAAAAAAATTAAAGAGATCACGATTTTTGTAAAATAAAATTTAAAAAATAAAATTTTTTATTTTATAAATTTTCTAGTTTAAATAATAAATATTTATACTTTACCCATTTTTTTTTTTAGCTTTTTCTACTCTTAACATTAAGAAAGACATTAAGTCGTCTATACATAGTCCAAATATATCCATAAACTTTACAATATTTAAAATGAAACTAATACTAAAAGCATATTCTTATTTTATTCATTTTAGTTTTTATTTATTTTATTTAAAACTATGAAATATATAAAACTAAAATATATGTAAAAAGATGTATCAACTATTAAAAAAGTTAAAATTGTAATTTTATTAGCTTAAAGTATTTATATATAGTACAACGTATATGTAACCACAAAGACATTTTTTTTTTAAAAGAAAAATCATAACGGATACATCTTTTAAACTTATTATATAAGTTTTCAATTACTATTATACGTTACTTTTATATATTTTTTAACAATTAATATATGCCAGTAAAAGATTTGGCTAATACTTATTCTTCTGGTCAATAAATAAATAAAACAGTTCATTTAATTAAATTGAATCTATAGTCTATAAACTATACATTAGATATATGTTAAAAATTCGAGACAAAAAAAAAGTTATAAATGAAATTGGCTTATGAAACGTACCTTTTATTTAAAGAAAAAATGCCAAAGATCGTGATAAAGTTGGCATGTCAATTATTGAGTAATTTTGTCGTACTGTTTGACAATCGTGTGAGTGTATGACCACTTGCGCAGCAGAGAAAGCTGTGGCTATTGCATTGCAATTTCCAAGTTGGAGAATTACAACTCATAAGCTGCATTGTTACTTGCACCCAGTTTTTCTTATAAACATGAAAACAGGGGCAGAATGAACATATATTTTAATTCTGCATCATATTTTTAGTCTATTTAAGACGATTTTACAGTGTTCATGTCTATGTTTTGGTTAATATACTTTAATATTTTGAATAAAATTATGAAACAATTTATTAAATTATAAACATATTGCTTTATTTTAGCTATATAACGATAAGGCATATTTGAACTTTGTGATTGTAGTGTTTCTTGACTTTGTCATTCAAAAATCAAGAGTTTATTCTAAGATACAACTTACATTTTTCTCGGTAATGTTATCCAATAAAAATTGATTATCTGTTTTATTCAATGAAATTATTTATCATTCTAGTTCTTAAAATAAATTCCAATGGATTATTTTATATCTCATGCATGAACACTAAGTATAAACTTGGTCTTTAAAACATAAAATTAAATAAAAAAATATCTTAAATTATAATAATATTATATCATAAACATTATATAGTTTAATCCATAAGTCTAAATAAAAGTATATATTTATAGAATTAAAATTAGTAATAATATTTCTCTCATTAATAATTTTATTCTAGTCATTTAATTCTAAAAAATATACAAATGAAAATAACTTAACAAGGTTAGATATCATAATACACGTACCATTCTCTTTAACAAAAACATAATCAAAATATTTATACAAATTATTTATGTATATCTCCTAAAAGTATCTGCTTTATATTTACATCAAAATTTACCTGAAAAACATTCAGGGACTTTGGATTTTTTGTTTTGTTTCATTCTCTTATTGATATGTATTAGTTTCTTTTTCACTGTAACATCAAGGTTTGAACCTAAGTGTGCATCTCAATCCCCATTTCTAAACTAGCTATATAGTAATTTAATAATCATGCTATGAATCTATATTATAGAGACAACCATAGAAGTGGCATATAGAATAAGGTTTCGTGTTGGTTTTTATAAGAACGTTTTATCAAAGAGAAAGGGTACGTTCAATGTTTTTTCTATATTTATAATTAATGTTTGTTTTGTTTATTATTGTTATTATTAATTTTAATATTACATTGAAAGTAAATAAATAAATAAATAAACGTGTGATAATAAATAGAGTTATGTTGATAAGCAGATCAGAGGTGTTGATTGTGCGAGAGAGGAAGAAGTGTGCCCTCATTGGACAGACCTCACAGCAGAGAGAAAGGGGAAGAGAGGAACTGCAAATCTGCATTTCTCTCTCCCCATAACACCACAGGCTCTTTCCAAGTAAACCATTCTTCTTCTCTTTTCTCTTCATTCTTTTGATTTCTTCTCAAGTTCATGAACATGCCTTGTGTGTTGTGTTTTTCTGTTACCGATTCCATTGCAAGATATGAATGCTTTTAGGGATAATTTATATTATTTTGTTTTCGTGCTTTTGATTCAACTTCTGCAATTGGTTTCACCTTAATCATGTTTTGTGTTCTCAATCATTGTAATATAAGCAGTTTTTGAATCCACAGCCGCCCTCTGTAAAACCAAATCCAACCGAAGCCGTTTTCTCTCCGCCACCGTGAACCGCCGGAACCGACGGCCGACATCCTAGGTCAGACGCGCTTTGTTGTTTTTCTGGTTCTTTTTGGGTTTATGTTGTTGGAACTGTTTTCTGTAAACTTAAATTATACACGTTAGAAAATAAAATAATTGACTGAGATTCGTCGTGATGAAGTAAAAAATATATTAAATTAATTAATTATGATCTCAAGAGTTGATTTCTTATTTAATGGTGTTTTCATTCATTAGGACTTTCTAAGTCTATTTTCAATTTGTTAGCATCGTTGTGGGTGGGAACGCCGCCCATTTGCGTGTTGCACGCTTTCTCTACCCTTGGTCTTGGAGTTACTTTCAAAAGTAGTTTTCATTGTGATAGCTTTTGAAAGGCTTTGTTTGAATGGTTTTTTTAAGTACTTAAAATTTTTAAATTGATTTATGAAAGAAGCTGATTTTGTCTTTTTGTAAGTGATTATGCACAAGTTCATTTGAACGTGATCTTAATCAGACTTGCACATGCTACTAGTTAGGTTTAGCTTAGGATTTTTTGAGGTAGGTTTCTCTTTATATTAGGGCTGAATTGTGAGGGACTTTTGACTTGTTATTTTAGTTAGTGGGTTGAAATTCACAGGAAGATTTGGTGGGTGAGGTTATTTTTTCTCCCACTAGTATTTTTGGTTAGTGGGTTGCATTTTTAATCGGGATTTAGTCAAGTGGGTTGGTCAATCCATTTAAACAGGATTAAGGAAAATAAAGCTGTTTTATTAAGAAAATAAAAACAATAGCTATAGATTTAGCATTTGGAATAAGTAAAAAGAATAACACATAGGGGAATATACCAAATATTGAAAAGGGAAAGAAAAGTAAAGGCTAAAATATACCGACTCTATTAGATGGAATTGGGTTATTTACTTGCTATTTCTTAGGTTGGTTGGTGCTTGTGGTAGTTCTGAATTGAAGGAGTAGGTTTTTTTTCTTTTTTTTTTCTTTTTTTTTAAGTAAAACCAGAATTGTATAATTATTTATTTTAAACAAATTAAAATAAATAAATTTTATTTTACACAAAGGAATTAATAATTACTTGTTGAAAAAAAAGTTAATATCTTATGATATTAAATATTTCACTTATAATTATGTCCTTAAATTTAACCTTACTTATAATAATTACTTTTTGATAAAAAAAAAGTTAATCTTTTTATGATACTATTTCACTTGTAATTAGATTCTTAAATGTAACCTCACTGATAAAATATTTTTTTTAAAAAAAAAAAAAATTAGGTTTGTGATGCCGGTTTTTGAATTTTTCATAATTCTTTCACGATCCTGACAATTATATATTAATCAACTACTTTTCAAATATCATGTACCACTTAATTAGTTGCTATATTAAATTTATTCTATCATTTAATCCTAAATTAAAAATAGTCTATATTTTTGGCAATGATATTATTATTTTTTATTTTAATGTTTTTCATTTCAATCACTTTCAACGTCATTTACTTATTTTTAATTATTTTTCTATTTTGCATTGCATGCTAATATGATTTTGCACTGAATAATTTTGTTAAATGAGTTTTTGTAAAATTACTTTGAATCAATTCTGAAATTTTAAATTAACGGAGCTCATATCGCTAATTATTATTAATAATATCTATTTATTATATATATATATATATATATATATATATATATATATATATATTCACCTAATTTCATAAATATGCATGGCGACTCATTAAAGTATCTGAAAAATAACAAAGACAAATTATTTAGAATAATTAAGCTAATAGGTATTTGCATTTTTTTTTTCAATCCTCGCATGTAGTATTTTGAATAAAGGATAAAAATAAAAAAAAATTCGAAATCCAATATTTCCAATTATAAACAATTACGAGTATTAGTTTTTTTACTTTTGAAATATTTTATAATGTTCTAATTTAAATTTTTATGAAGAGCAATAAAAGTTGTTAAATAATGCTCAATTTACTCAAAATATAGTTACTGTATCTTAGTCCTCCTAGCAATCATGGTTAATCTTTACTTAATAGAATTGTGTCTTTTTTTTCTTTTTTTCTTTTTAATCTTACTTGACCATACCATATTACTTACAACAAGGAAGGATCTAAAATATTGTAGTGGCTACTCTAACTGAGACAGAACAATTGACAACCTCGCTGTTCCTAACAATATAACAGGAATGTCTAACTACTGTAACAAAGGTTAAGTAGAGTTAAATACCTTGGCAGTGTTACAACTTAGATATGAATGTCACTAATAACAAGGTTACTTGAGTGGTGCATATTCTGTGATCAACTCTATAACTTGGATGCTTTTAGGTGCAGTGTAGGACTTATATTCATAAATTAGAGAATCCGACCTATATTTGTTATTGTTTGGTTCATATTCTTGAATATTTTTGCTGTAAGAAAGACTTGGGGATTCCTTCATACATGGAGTGATGAAGTTAGGTTCTTTTCTACAAATAGTGTCTTTACGCTTCAAACATTTTCCGCCTTTTGAGAGTGAAGTTAACTAATGTGGTTTTTGTAAGAACCTCTAATCCTTTGTCATAGCAATAGCAAAATTTTGGCTCAGATTTTTATATTTGTTCTGCTTTAGATCTCTTGTCAAAGATGGTAGAAAATGATTCGACAACAAATGTTAGCTGCCGTCGAGGTTATGACATCGAGGAGGACTCCTTAGATGGGTCGCCTTTAAAAAATGACCCTGAATACTACGATGATGATGGTCGTCCTAAACGAACAGGTACACACATTAATTACATTTTTTTGTATACTATCGTTGTTTCGTTGATTTAAGGAATGATTATATTTGATGCCTTACCATGAGCCAGGGGATGTTTGGACTACAAGCTCCCACATTATTACAGCTGTGGTAGGATCTGGGGTGCTCTCCTTAGCTTGGGCAATAGCTCAGATGGGTTGGATTGCTGGTCCTTCAGTGATGATCTTATTCAGCATTGTCACTTTGTATACTTCATCCTTTCTTGCTGATTGTTATCGTACTGGTGACCCAATGTTCGGGAAGAGAAATTATACTTTCATGGACGCAGTTAGCACCATTCTAGGTACCATAGATGTCGGAATTCGAGCATTATCATGTGGTTTTCTAATTTGCTTACAAAAGTACTTCCTTTTGACAAACTTAGCATGCACTGTTCGTTCTAAGTTTCTAATTTGCTAGTTTGTATTTGACGTTACTAAATAAGTACCCTGTGAATTAACATTTCTGTGTGTATATATACATTGACAATCACAATCATTTTAATTTGGAATTATTATGTTTCATAACATGCGTTATGATTGATTTTGCAGGTGGGCGCAGTGTTACGCTTTGCGGGATTGTTCAATACTTGAACCTTTTCGGAAGTGCAGTAGGATACACAATTGCGGCTTCACTTAGCATGATGTGAGTATGCCTTTGAAATCATCAAATTTAGAAATTGATCTTTTTAATAATTAATATAGAAAAGTAATAAAGCTGAATCGTGCAGCATGATAGTTCATTCACTTCATTGCCTCTTTACAGTATTTCTTTCTACTGATAGGATTATATGTTTGATCCGTTTATTTCAATTTTACTGGTTTTTGATTAACAGGGCACTTAAAAGGTCTCACTGTATTCATTACTCTGATGGAGAAGACGCGTGTCACATTTCAAGTAGCCCATACATGATCGGTTTTGGGGTAATGCAGATTTTCTTTTCTCAAATTCCAGATTTTCATAACATGTGGTGGCTCTCAATAGTGGCTGCAGTCATGTCTTTCACCTATTCCATAATTGGTCTCGTTCTTGGAATTGTCAAAGTTTCAGGTTGGTTATATATATACTTCACTTTGATATGATTTTTATAGGGTTGACATAACCCCTCCAATTATAGGTTTATTTCAGAAAACCTTTCATGGTTTCATGACGTGTCTCTCTTGAACTTATCAAAACATATAGTTGTGTAATTTAAGCTCATGTGGATATGCCAAAGAACCTATTTAGGGAGTAAATGTGCACAGTTATCAATTCTAGGAGCTATAATTGACTTATAATTTAGAATCATGATATATTTTTGTATAGTTGACCTGTAAGTAAATGGGTTCTTAGATTTAGCATCTTTTGTTTAACTGGTTTTGTAATAGAAACGGGAACTGTCAAGGGAAGCCTCACTGGAATAAGCATTGGAACTGTGACTGAGGCCCAAAAAGTATGGGGAGTTTTCCAAGCTCTTGGTAACATAGCCTTCGCCTATTCGTATTCTTTCGTTCTCCTTGAAATTCAGGTACAACTTTTTTTTGTGCTTGTAAGAAAAACAAAATAGAATTTTATCATGTAAAATAATTCATTAATGTGCTATATATGTAACATCACATGTACACCCATATAACATCACAATTAGCCAGTTTTTGCTATCTGATTATAGCTGATTTCACTTCACGTTTTGCGCTCCTACTTCACCTCATACTCCAAAGTGTGAAGATATGTGAATATACATGATGTGAATGGAGCTTTATCCAAATTAATTGATGCATTATATTTTGACTACACAGGATACCATCAAATCTCCGCCATCCGAAGTAAAAACAATGAAAAAGGCTACAAAGATAAGCATTGCAGTGACCACAACATTTTATATGCTTTGTGGCTGCATGGGATATGCTGCTTTTGGAGATTCAGCACCTGGGAACCTGCTTGCTGGGTTTGGTTTCCATAAACTATTTTGGCTTATAGATATGGCTAATGCTGCTATCGTAATTCACCTTGTGGGGGCATACCAAGTGTATGCCCAACCCCTCTTTGCCTTTGTGGAGAAGGAGACAGCAAAAAGATGGCCCAAAATTGACAAGGAATTCAAAATTTCAGTTCCTGGTTTGCCTTCCTACAATCAGAACATATTTAGCCTAATCTGGAGGACAGTGTTTGTGATCATAACAACTGGTATATCAATGTTGCTTCCATTCTTCAACGACGTTTTGGGAGTGATTGGTGCATTGGGATTTTGGCCTTTAACTGTCTACTTTCCTGTGGAGATGTATATATTGCAAAAGAGGATTCCAAAATGGAGCATGAGATGGATTTCACTGAAGTTGATGAGTGCGGTGTGCCTCATTGTATCAATTGTGGCAGGTCTTGGCTCGGTGGTTGGTGTCTTGCTTGACCTCAAGAAATACAAGCCATTCAGTTCAGATTATTAAACACCCCACATAAGAAGCCTCCCTGGGGATGTCGCAAATTGAGGGTGGTGATAGTTGTCATCTCTATTCAATCGTCATTTGCTAAATCAAAATCTTCCCTATGATAATTTAAGAACAAAGGTACTTCAAATAATTTGTGTTTTAGTTACTTTTAGTCTGCACTTTTCATTATTTGGTACCAGTAAAAGTGGTATCTCATGATGATTAAAAAAATTGTAGTAATTTATTGTGTTGTCCTACTTATGAAACATGTATTTTTATTTGAGATTTTTAATGTAATGTAAATATTAAATTTATTACATTGTTAAATTTTAAGTCTGTGCTAAATTTGGTATTTTTTTTATTAAGTTTTTATTTAAAAAAGTCAGTAAGTATTCAAGTTTTTATATTTCCTGCCATTATTTAATTTTATAGATATTGCGATATAGTTGTTATTTTGTAGTTATACTTTACATGCCTTTACATAAAAAATTAAAAAAGAATCATTTAATTAAGTTTTAAAGCTTTTATAAAAATATTTTCAATTGAGTTATTATTAAAAAGTTTTATTGTACTAGAGTACTTAGACTATTTAACGTCATCTTTTGATCATGTAGTTTCAAATAAAATATCCCAAACTTAAATAATAAAAAAAAATGAAAATTTAGAATGACGTCGTTTCATTCTATAAACTAAATACTAAAACATAAAATCAAATTAACTATGTAAAAACACAATAATAAAGTTTGATAAAAATAACAAGGGTTTTAGAACTTTATTTTTTTTATTGTTCAAGTTTGAGATGTTTTATTTGTGATTGCAAAATTAAATAATCGTGTCACTTTAATCAATGACAATTAAAAGATATACAACATTTTTTACATGACAACATCTGAAAAATCATTTCTTAAAATAGGAATAAGCAATAATAATAACTTTTTATTAGTGGCTATACACTAAGTTTTATTTTCCTTTAAATCAAATTACAAATAAAGAATGTTGCATATTTATTTTAAGCAATGTGTTATAAATATGGATCATTATAGGCAACAATTATTAAAATGTGATTACTTTAGTATTTTTTGAGATTTTAGATATTTTAAACCACATTTAATTAAGATTGTCTTTGATATAAGCATCAGTTGTTAAAACATGGTTATTTTAGGCCATATTTTTTAAGTTTGTAAGTATTTTAAACTACATTTAAATACAATCACATTTAATATATGATAAAACTTATGCACACACGCGTGATCCAATAATAATAAATATGCTTATTTCAACGTAGCTTTTTGAAATCAATATCCAAAACAGTGAAAATCCAAACTCTTATCCTAAAAAATTAATAGAATCCTGATCCCATTACACTAAAAGTCAATAACCTTGATTCCAAAACACTAAAATCAAGAACGCTTCTTTCTTCTAAGTCACATGCACCCGTGCTCAACCATCCGTCACCACACTCCATGCTGCTCACATTTTAAAGTTATGTTATGTCATATAAAGCAATAACGCAATTTTAAAATATTATAAGAATTGAATAAATGAATAATCAAAATTAAAAAAGTATTATAAATGTGATCTAAATTTATAATTATGTTTTAAACCAATTTGAAAATATTGCCGAACATGAAATTAAAGTATTGTCTAATATTTAATATTTTCCCACATTAAAAATGCTATCTAAAAGACAGACAACATATAAGGAATTTGACTTTATGAATTACAATATTTTACAAGATGTTATCTAAACAATTTACAATACTTAAAATGCGTGATCTAAACATTATAAATAAAATAGTCATCTAAAAGTTATCCCAAAAACATTGTCTATTATAATATTATAAAACAACGGCTTTATAAAATATGTAACCTTAGATCAAATTATTAAATCCCATATAAGAAATCTCCTTGGGAATGTCACAAACTAAGTAGTGATAGTTGGGATTTCTATTGTATCTTTATTTGTTAAATCAAAATTTTTTCCTATATTTGTGATTTCTATTGTACCTTTATTTGCTAAATAAAAAATTTTCCTATATTAATTTTAAAAGAATGGGTGCTTCAAATAATTTGTTTTAATTACTTTTAGTATGCATTAAATAATTTGTTTTAATTACTTTTAGTATGCATTTTTTCATTATTTCGTAGAAGTGGTACGTTGCTATTTCGTAGAAGTGGTACGTTGCTAGATAAAGGAGAAGAAGAGAAACATGTAATTTCTATATAATACATGTTTATATAATAGACGGAGATACTAAAAAGTAGTTGTTGAACATTATATGGTCTAAAGTCTCTTTAGAGGGTTAAATATAAAGTTTTGATAATAACAAAACTCTAAGTATACATTTATATTTGATGTCTTATATACATTGTACAATTAACATTATTATTATTATTATTATTATTATTATTATTATTATTATTATTATTATTATTAAAGCAGGAGACACATGGTCTATAAACACATAAGTTTTCTTATTATTTACTTTGATGTGTATTATTGATTTGATTTAAATTGAGTTTATATCATATTCTGCTGTAACGTTCAAATTTGTTCATGGAAATTATTCAAATTTTATTATGGAGCATTTAATTGTGATTAATTGATTTTATATCATATTGTGCTTTAATGTTGAAATCTGTTCATAATAGAAATTATTCAAATTATTATGAACTATTTAGAGACGTGATTAATTGATTTTATATCATAATGTGCATTTGCTCAAATTTGTTTATAATAGAAATTATTCAAACTATTGATTAATATCCCAGATATAATTTCTCTATGTTATATTAAATTATTTCCGATACAGACTTAGTCAAGTTTAATGAAGTATGAAAATTAGAGAAGTATTTCTAGTTTGAGCATCATACATCAGAAAGTCAAGATTGCTCTGTTTAGGCATCCCAACGGCTAGTTTCTAAAAAGCTACATATAGATGAGCAAGTTCAAGTTGAAGAATACAACAAGGAGCAAAAAGAGAAATATATCATATAATACATTGAAGAAAATATACTGAGGGTCTATTGTCAATTTGCTATTGAGAGCATATAGAGTTTTGGGTTGTGTGGAACCATTGTGTAATTCTTCACCATTGTGAAGTAAATCCTTGTGAGCTTTCATTGTTCTATCTTTTGAGAGTGTTTCTTTAATTCATGAGTGGTCTTGATCTCAGGGGGAGATTGGAACTGGTATAACTTGGAGAGGTTTGTGTACTCGTGATAACCTGGAAAGGTTTGTGTACTAGTTGTAACCTACAGAGGTTTGTGTACTAGTTGTAACCTAGAGAGGTTTGTGTCCTCGTTGTAACTATTGACTAAATACTGGAACCTCTTGAACGGTTTGTTCAATGGAGAACTGGATGTAGCCCAAGAGATTAGGGTGAACCAGTATAAAACTATTTTATCTATGCTTATATATTTTTGCCTTGGTTGGTGGTTTCTATTTATAGCAAATTGAGTTCAGGCTCCATTCAACTCCCCTTCTAGAGCCAGCTGTTCCTACAGTAGTTATATAGTGTGATCTTGGAAGCACCATAAGTTTATCTCTGAAAGTATGAAAAGATGTTTTAGACAAAGGTTTTGTAAGAATATCAGTCACTCGATATTATTTAGGAGGATGAACTAGATGAACCAACTTTTTCTAAACTTGATCACACACAAAATGTAAATCAAGCTAAAAATATTTTGACTTAAAATGTGAGACGAGATTTGCATATAGGAGAACAACTCCAAAATTATCTTAATAGATAACCAAAAGTTTATGAAATATGAAGTTCTTTAAGAAGAGACATGATCCACATAATTTCAGCAAACATAACTGTAATGCTTCTATGTTTAGTTCCTATACTACTTCAGGATACTACCTGTTGTTTATGAGATCCCCATGAAAAATATTGGATCGAAGATATACAAAATCCTGTAGTAGACTTTCTATCATCCAAGTCTAATCCCCAATCAATATCATTGAAATCTATTATAGATGAAGTAGAAGACTTACAAATGAGAAGACTATGATGACTTGTTCCAACAAGTTATTGTAAGATTTGTTTGAGAGCTTTCCAATGATGCTCTTGAGCTAATACATGTACTGACTTTGTTGACAGAGTAGGCAAGCTTAGGACATGTAATAGTTACATATTGAAGAGCACTACTGGTAAATAATGAAGGATCACTAGTGCTGGAATTGAAACCCACCATGATTAAAGTTTGGCTTAACTTGTGAAACCAAGAGTGTGAAACTTGTTTAAAGTTTGGCCACATAGGAGAATGTGGTTAAGCAGACTGCGAAAATAAGTTATAAGTTGGCATGTTTATATGTTCTGTCATAGGATTGCTAACAAGTAACATTGATTGAGGAGTTGCAACAGATGTAGGAGCAATTATAATTGCTATCATAGTCATAGGAACACTACTATTTGTAGTTAACTGTGACTGCAAAGTAGTCTGCTGTTAAAAAGGGTTAGCAAAAGTAGCATAAGGAAAGTAATATTCATTGAAGATTATATGTCGTGAAATGTAGACCTTACCATTTGAAGAAAGGAAAATATAGCCTTTAATTTGTGGACTATATCTTATGAAAAGGAAAATAAAGGAGTAGAAATCAAATTTATTTTTATTATACGGACATTGCAGAAGAAAACAGGAACAACCGAATACTTTATAAAAAGAGTAATAAGGTATTTTGTTAAATAAAACAACATGAGGAGAATAACCATTTAAATTTTTTGTCGGTAAAACATTAATTATTTGAAAAGTGGTAGCAAAGGCTTCACCCCAAAATTTTGGTGGGAGAGAAGTCTGAGATTTTATGATTAGCATTATCATAAAGGGCCAATATCCCATGTCAACAATGTGATGATGTTTTTGTTCAATTGAGTGATTTTGCTCATGTGTATGTGGACATGTCATACGCCATGAAGATTTAGAAAAATTTGTAAACTTATAAACTCCTTACCATTATCAGTTTGATAAATTTAATTTTATCATTAGTTTGGTTCTCAACATATTGTTTAAAACAAGTAAAAACAGAGAAAACCTGAGATTTTGAATGTAATAAGTACAACCTAAGTATATTTGGAATAGGTATATAAAAAGGCAATGAAATATTTGACCCTATTAGTAGCTTCATCAGGTGAGAGACCCTATATATCAATGTAAACCAATTTAAGAAGTGCAATTTAAACACTATTAGATTTTACAAAAGGAATCTGATGAGTCTTTCCATTAACACAGGTATCACAAAAAATTTCATTATTCTTCAATGAAATATTATATAAGATTCCAACATTGTCTTAAAAGTATCGATAGCAACATGTCCTAAGTGTGAATGTCAAAGTTTTTCGGTAGACTCAATAGGATCTACAGTAGTGATGTTTGCATTATACAAAGAATGTTGGAAAATTTCCAAACACTTATAAGCCATCTTTGAGATTTCCTTTAAAAATTGTTTGCTTTGGAACCTGATTTTTGATATAAGAGGCATTAAAATGAAATTCAAAAAAGACATTATTGTCACGAGCAAGTTTAGACACACTTAATAAATTTTGTTAATATGGGTTACATGTAAAATATTTAACAAAAAATTGATTGAAATTATTCATATTAGAGAATACAACAAAGTCAACAACTTTAACATTCATACATGTATCGTTGCTAAGCTTTACAGTTTCATGTGGTGTTTGACAGAGAAGGTGTTAGCATCATTAGTAATGTGGTGTGAAACACCACTATCAAGATACCAGAGAGAGAGAGGATCTTGTATAATGGAAGGTGCTCCAAGAATAGAATGAGTACTATCACCATCATCTATATTTGAAAACTGTGAAGTATTGACAAAAATAGAAGATTGATGGTCAATAGCATACCTATGCTAGCACTTGATAGCAAAATGACCAATTTTGCAACATATTTGATAGTAGTTTGCTATTCTGCTAAGAATTAGAGGTGTTTGACATTGGGTTAGTAACAAATCTTGTCCGTGAATTGCAATAATTTTTGTGTGTCTCTGACTTGTCTCTTGAGAAATTTTAAGTGTTTCTTTTAGAAGATCCATTGTATCTTGATTTGTTATTTTGATTTTATCGAGATAACCGAGAACTCGAGGCATGATAAGCTTAAATAATGGAGTGTTCAACAACCTTCTATTTCTCAAATCTTTCGTTCTTCTTGAGATAGGAAGAGTGTTTCTATTTCTTCTATGATATACGGGTTGAAGTGACAAAGTTATCATAGTTTTCGAACAATTCATCTAAAATCATTTCAACATGATCATCTGTAGATATAGAGGCACTGATGTTAACATGCACGTCTACACTCTTCTTTATATCAAATAAATAAACAGAGATATATCTGTCCTTCTTGGGCATCCTTAATTGAATCTTTAGTTTCTTTATCTTTGCTTTTTTCTGAGTAGCTTAGTAGACGCACAATTTATTATAGATTTGAAAATACATGTTGAGACCCACCATTTTAATAAGGAGAGCAGTAGTCATGGGTGACAACAACAACACAACCAATTATTGGTCTTTTTGTTCCTATTGAAGAAATTCTTTATTAATGATCTTTCGAGTTCATCCTCTAGAGACAAAAAATTTGGAGGCTATTCTTGAGTTTTCAAGAATGTAGCAAGTTTTAATCCTTTAATAGTAGTATTACTCGTTGGTACCAAATGAAAAAGTTATCTTCATCAATCTTGATAGAAATGGAGATGGGACTTTGCAGGTTGTGATGGAGAAAAGAGGTAGAGGAAGAAAAGTTTTGAGAGTATCCTCATAAAATAAAAAATTCAGATACTTTATAGAAAGCTAAAGAAATATAACATAAAGAACTTTTAATACCATGCTAAATAAAAAGAAAAAACATGTAATTTCTATTAGACACATAGGTCACAAATATTATTTATATTATTATTGATACAGATCTAAAAGTAATGATACAATATTATTTATATTATCATACGTCATAATGATTATTTCAAAATTTTAAGATTATGAAAATTTTGAATTATTTCAATCGAGTTTTTATTTAAAAAATTGAGTATTCAAAATTTATATATTTCCTGCCATATAATTTTACATTTATGATGAGATGATTGTTACTTTGTTGTTATAATTTACATGTTTCCACATTCAAAATAAAAGAAATATTTAATTAAGTTTTAAATTCTTTATAAAATTGATTATTTTTAATTTAGTCTTTATTAAAAAAATTCCTAAAACTTTTATATTTTTCAATTAATTTCTATCGTTATTTTGGGTGATACCACTGTGTGATTTTATAATCTTAAACACAACATTCCGAACTTGAATAATAAAAAACTAAGATAGAAAATGACATAATTTTATTTTATAAATTAAATACTAGAACAAGAAATAAAATCAATTATATGAAAACATGAGAAAATGACCTTAGTAAAAACAATTAAGGTTTCCAAATTTTATTTTTTTACTATTTAAATTTGAAATATTTTATTTTAAGACTGCAAAATTAAGTCAATTCATTTCATTTCAATTGTGGATAAAAATTAAATTGAAAAATATAAAAACTTTAAACCCTTAATGAAACAAAATTTTTAATAAAAGTTCAATTGAAAATACTAAATTTATGAAAAATTTAAAATTTAATTAAATTTTATTTATATTTATCATATAAAGACAATAACACAGAGAGTAACATCCACATCCATACCACTCAATTGTCTAAACAAAAACTTAATTAAAAAAATATACAAATTTTATATACTTAATATAATAAAAAAATTTAACTGTGTTGCAGTTAAAATTTAATTGTCTTTTCTAAATCGTGTGTACTGCACTTGACCGTCTCTTGTTATGTCCATATCCCTGCTTCCAATGCGATGACCTCTCTCATGACATTGATCAATAATTACTTGTCCAAATTGGGGATGAACAATTTTGGAGATTCCGCGTATTTGGAGCTATAGAATGCGATCAAAGTGTAGCAGAATGCAGGAGTTAACTTGCAGTTCATGCTTTCTCAAGCACTATTCACATGTTTGAGTAAAGTCTAAAACAATATCCAAAGCAAATATAGATGTGACCATTTTTTGTTTGGAAGAACTCAGTGTGATATTATCACTGTCAGTGTAGTGTTTATGAGGGCAAAAGATAATTATATTGAACTTAGACTGGGAAAAGATGTGTTAGAGTTTATGAGAGTTCATTTGTTTGTGTTTTTTGTTTCTTTTTTCTCTTTTGGGAGCTTACTTAGAAGGACCATTGTTAAACAAATCGGAGTGACAGAGTTAAGAGGTGGTGGCAGGTGCAACAGAAGGAAACAAAAATAGAGGGAAAATGGTGTGCCGAACGCCGCGTCTGACAAACAATTCACGCGGTTTAAACAAAAACGACACGTGAATACGAATGTAATAATAGAGCAGCAGAGGGTGCTCAAGAAATTTATAATAGAAGACATTGTTGGCAATTAATAGAGAAAGGAAACTTTGGATAATGGCCTAACTTAGACCACGTGAGAACATGTTTTGTAATTGTATGTTGTAAAATAATAGAAATGGTGAATGCATCAATGTCTCAAGAACACAGTTTCTTGTTTTGGGTCATTCACTCTCACACCAACCATTCATTTGGTTTGTTAGCTTGAAAAAGGTATCACATCTTGGTAGGGGTGTCTGCAAATGATGTATTGTTTTTCTTCAATAATGATCATGTAAGGTACACCCTCCCCACTTTCTTGTAAGACCAATTAATTAATTAACCTGTTTATGTTTTTCTATAATTTTCCTTAAGATTAGTATGATGTGTGTATGTGAAAAGTCAAAGCGAGTTATTTATGCGTAACAAAATTAGGCCGTCAAGGAAATTAAGACATTAATGCATTTCAATTTTAGTGGTATTATTTATTGAACTCAGAAAAATATATCACGATTAATTTTTTTTAAAACAAATGAATGTGTAGATTATGAAAAGGACTCGACCTAACTTTTAATTTAGGTCCTATAAAAATAATAACAAGTTGCTCTAATTTAAATCAATAATAAATATACCTTAAAAAGCAAATATTTCAAAAAAGTTTGATAAAAAACAAATATAGCTTAAAGATAACTATTGAAATATATTTTTTTAAATATACTAGTTTATTTCTGGAAACTTTTGCGAAAATCACAAATTTATATTGCTTTCACGTCTTATTTAATTAATGAAGTTTCGATATTCTTTCCGCCGGTCTCGAGACCGGAGCTTGGTGGTTGATGTTCAAAGTCTAAGACAAACCAACTTTAATTATATTAAAAATAAAAAAAAAGATTAATTTAGTTAAAAACATTAAATATATATTTTTTTCAAATTACCCCTATTATTAATGGAACAATTACTAACTTATGAAATTAATGTATTTCGCAAACTATCAATTGAACTAAGAAATTACTTTGTTTAAAGATCTATTCCGTAAAAAAATAATAATGTAAGATATTTTAGATTAATTCTTATTAAAAGGACTATCCACCTCTTGCGATTAGGTTTTTGTAAAAGAGGATTGAAACTTAGTTTATGTTTATTGTTATTGTAAAAGGTTTTAAAAATTTATTAATTAAAAATAATTTTCTATGTGACTTTTAAAATACTGAGTGTAAAACTCAATTAATTTATCGTTAGTGACTTACTAAATGGTAATAAATTTTTTTACACTGTGAGTTAATACACTATTTTACTCAAAGAACTTTTAGTAATATGCATAGTTATTAAAATGATTTTTTATTATTTAAAATCAATTTTAATTGACGTTAAATTATTTATAATTTAAATTTTTCGTTAGAGAAAATATTTAAATTAAAAAGATAGAAAATAAAAGCCCATCTTCCTCTATTTAGAGATGTTCTTTTATCCTGCACTATCTTTATTTCTTATTTCTTTTATAAAATAAACGTGAATATTTTAGGATATTGTTGTTCCCACTTTCCTTCTGTTTATTTCTGATTATATTTCGTGTTTTCATTTTCTTTTTTCACTTTCGATATACAAATTTTTATATTATTTTAATCTTTATCTTGTTTTAAAATATTTGTACAGAAAAGAAAAAAGCCAAAAACAAACTGTTTTCACTGTTTCTTATAAATGGTTTAAAACAAAAATTAAATTAAAAAATGATAGTTTTATAATTAAAAAAATTGAAAATAAAAGTAAACAGACCCTCACTTTCTAATTTTATTCTTTCTATTCTCATAGTAATTTAATATTTCTAGAGTAAAAATGAAGCTTTTCTGTAGAAAAGAAAAACAGAGGCTCACGAGGTAGATTCAAATAAATAAATAAATAAATAAATAAATATATATATATATATATATATATATATATATATATATATATATATATTTATATATTTTTTTTTTTGTGTGTGTGAGTCACATGTACACACAAAAAGACTCTCTCTTTAT
>Ga0099824_1001046_pt1 | contig 37146 bp, 9 predicted proteins | sample SiratrowhiteBW_FD_76837 | JGI IMG/M metagenome (GOLD analysis project Ga0099824, IMG submission 76837) | Root nodule microbial communities of legume samples collected from California, USA - Siratro white BW | ecosystem: Host-associated > Plants > Roots > Nodule | place: USA: California... | reverse complement strand
TTTTTTTTTTTTTTTTTTTTATAATTTTTTTTTTATTTAAATATTTATAATTTTTTTTTTTTTTTTTTTTTAGTTTTTTTTATTTTTTTTTTTTTTTTTTTTTTTAATTTATATATCAATGTTCTCCACTTATCTTTAAAGTAGGTAACAAAATGGACCTTATGGATGTGTACATGGAGTTGTGGATCTCAATTGGTTATAAAAACTAAAAATCGAAAATTTAAATTATAAAAGTAAAGAATTTGTAGAAAATTAAATGATTTAATAAAAGAAAAATTATATTCATTTTTCACATAAGGCGTTCTTATATTTCTGTCTCTAATTTTCTAATTTGGAGATAAAGATTCACTTTCTATTTTATCAATAAAGTAATACTATTATTTCTTATTTTATTTATATTTGTATTAAAAATATATAAGTTAATAAATTTAATAGTATATTTTTGTGACTGAATGTATAATTTTCCTTAGATTGTTAATAAATAATAATTAAATACTTTAATTTATTTTTTATAAAAATCATTTAACAATTTACATTTTAAAATTAAAATTTTTACGATTTTTATTCAAGTTTTAAACAATATATTATTTCAATAAAATATGGGATGTAAAACGAGCATATTTATTAAAAATAAAAGAAGGATAATGTGATTTTATTAAAATATAATAAAAATATTTATTTATTTATTTTAAAACAAGAAAAAAAATAATAGGTAAGTTGTCGTTCTCAAAATATGTAAATACAATTTTTCTATTTTATTATTCACTTCAAAGATAACATTAATATACCACACGAAAAAAAAAGTTGAAAATTTTTGGACATTATTATGTTTCATGTTAATTTAAATAAATGAATAATGAAACTTTTTGTGCACCAATAGATAGTTCTATCATTACGACACATCAAACAAACCAAAGTATCCACGTAAAGAGAAATAATTGCAGATTACTTTTAACTTTTTTTTTTTCTTTTTTTCCTTTCATTTTTATCTTGCTGGAATATCTAAAATAAACTTTATTTTGGAATTTTAACGTGATATTTATTTTAAAACAAAATATTTAGTTGAAACTTTTATCGGAAAAATAAACTTAAAAGAATAAAACTTAATTGAGTAGTATATTACTTTTCTAAGTATTTTATTAAATAAAAATTAACTTTAATTTAGTATTTGAGTAAATAAGTTTTGCTTTTAAAGGTTTATTACGAAGACAAAGCTTTAAAAAAAAAAAAAAGCAAGCCGGAGAAAATTAATGATACACCATGAGATTATTTTCAAGTGTTGTTTTAAGTAAGATAGATTGTAGCAAAAAGTGAACCATGTTTAAAAAACTTTAATTTGATCATTAGAACATAAAAAAATTCTTAATCACTTTATTAAAATATTAGAATACAAAAGTTAAGAATTTTTTTTCCTGGCTTTACATGGAGTTTTAATCATTGGAATCTAAATATTTTATTTCATCATCCTAAAATATTCATATTACACATACTTCAAATCCAAAATTGCAATTACTTAAAATTGCAAACTTAATGAAAAAGGTATAAAGAATACAAACTATATATTCAAAAACCTAATATATGACATACCAAACTTAAATGTACATAAATTTATGCGATGAATCATTCAAAAAGATTAAAAATAAAAAATTATACAATACTATCTTTTAATGCTTTCAAGTTAAAACTTCCTTCAAATGAGAAAAAACACACTATCTTAATCTTGGATAGATTTTGAAGAACGCTAACAACAAAAAGATAATTTGTAAATGTATAAGGCTTTATGTGTTCGGAACTTAGAATTTTTTTAAAATAAACTGTTTAAATGTAGAATTAATCAATTACAATTTAACATAATTGTTCATCAATTATTTTCTTTTTAATTAAGTTGTAAAAATCCTATAACAATATAATTAATTATTTTTAATCATAATAAATTTTTTACAAATATTGTATTAATACCAAACTTCAAATAATCCATTATTATTTATGATAAAAAAATTATTCTATTTATGATAATAGATTATTCCATAAAATACATAAGTTTAGAAACAAGTTCGTGAATACAAAATAATTAATTACGTTTATAATTTATTATTACGTCCAAAAAATAATAAAACACATTCGAAAAACAAATTTTTAAGCATGACAACATAGAATAATTCTACAATGCATAACCCTAAACTCAATTAAGATCAATGCAAATAAAAACAAAATCAACACCTTACAGTTGTATTGTTTAAGGTCGATTATCAAAAGATGTGTCTCTGTTACAAATAATAATTGTAACTAAGTGCATCCACCACATGAAAACTGAGATTCTACATTTGAAAGATTTTAATGCAGAGGATATCCATTCTTCAACTGATGAAAAAAATATACCTATTACAGTAATAATAGATGACAATGATTTCTGATTAAAATATAAAGTGAATTTGAAGGATACTGTGATCTTGAAATACCAAAACTTAAGGATAAACAAGCATACTTTGAACCAGAATAATCATGTTATTTGTATTATTTATTACTTGAAAGTCCTTGCACTAAACTCAAATGATTATTGCAATGTCTCAAACTAACATTGAAATGCCATTAATCATCTAAAAACATGGAGTGCATGAGTTACACTGGTGAAGCCACCATCAACCATGAGATTGTCTCCACTGACATATCTGGCCTCATCACTTGCAAGGAAGAGAACAGCATTAGCCACATCACGAGCAGTTAACTCCACACCCTGCAAGTTGGCCACTCTCCCAGTAAAATCACGAAAACCAGCCAAGGCATCCTCAGTTCTCTCATCCTCAGGCAAATGGGCCAAAGCCAACCCTGTTGCAACAGCATAAGGTGACACACAGTTCACTCTTATGCCATGCTTCCCCAGTTCAGCTGCAACACTCTTTGTCAGCCCCACCACACCATGTTTTGATGCTGTGTATGCATGTATTCCTATGCCACCTAAGGCACTGGCCACACTGCTCAAAGAAACAATTGAGCCCTTCTTTTCTGGGATCATAATTCTAGCAGCGTGTTTCATGCCATGAAACACACCCTTCAAGTTTATGTTGAGCACCTTGTCAAATTCTGATAACTCTGTGTCACGGATATCAGGACATGGTGATCCGGAAATGCCAGCATTGTTGACTATGATGTCAAGGGTGCCAAATTTTTCAGCAGTGAAGTCCACTGCTCGGGAAACATCATCCTCTATGGTGACATCACAATGGACAAAGACAACATTTGCTTCACCACCACCAAGGGATTCACACACCTGCTTTCCAAGGTTGTCTTGCACATCTGCTATGCATACTTTAGCACCATGCCTGTGGAATAGGCGCACAATGCTTTCTCCAATTCCAGATGCCCCACCTGTAACCAATGCCACTTTGCCTAATAACCTGAGAAAAAGAAACAATGGAAGACTTGATAGTCACATAATTGGAACTTAAGTATGAATAATGCATGCAGTAGTACTTCCTAAACTATGACAAGTAGAAACAGTAAAAACTACTGAAAACAATGTATGAAAGGAGGGTATTATTGTTGGAAAAGTCGAGAGAGAAAACACTAAAAAGATCAAACAATAATGAGACATGAACGAAACCTACACAAGAAATTGACGTCACTCTTAACCCAAAACCTTAAAATATTAGATTTATGGATCTTCTTTCTTATATGTTGCTCAACTTTTTTATTTCTATACAATGCGAGACTAGACTTACATTTGGATTCCTAACAATTAGTACATCTACAAAATGTGCTCAATGTGTTTGAAATATCTGAACCATTTGAAACCTCGGATATGACCACTTATGGTATCTGCCTAAATGCAATTCTAAGCATTGTTAGAGTAAAATTCCTAGGAGATGAAAAACTCCATTGCCCAAATTAAAGATTGTAAATTATAGAGCAAGTCATAAAATTATGCATACAACTCATGTAAATTGTAGATGAACTTGGCATGAAAGAATCGAAGATTGATTACTCTCTTGCATCAAAATTACAATATCATCGACCATTCAAATACTGCATCATATGCAGAAAAGGCAGAAAATGTTGCAATCACAAGCATGACTTTTTTACCCGATGGTGTTCTAAGTGACAATGACATATACATCCCAAGGATGACAGGTAACAGTACCATATATGATTGTTAGAAAATGTAATAAACAAGGACGCCATCAATTTATTTTACCATTCAATTTTGTTAACCTGTCACAAAGTACTGAGGCTCAGAGGAAGAATGATAAAACACATATACATTAATAACTAAAAATACCGTGGACAAGCTTCTCTAGAAGGGTTTCTGTAAGAAAAAAATGGAATTGACTTCTCCATAAGTTAAAATTAGTTTATGCACAAGTTCAAAAAAAATAAAAATTTGGACAATCTTGAAGAAGCTACATGAGAGAGCATCTACAAATTAGCTCATGCAGAAGCTAATTTTAACTTATGACAAGGTCAATTCATTTTTTTCTAAAACTTTTTCTTTTGTAGAAGTCCTTATGGATAAGTTTGTTTAAACAGACCCTATATATGAAAGATTATTGAACTGAATCTAGTTCACGTACAAATCATGAGGCTGAAATTGGCTTCTAAGTCGCGTAAGTTTTATCAAAATTATGTTAGAGACTATAGCCGTGTGTGAGTGAATACCAAGCTGCCTCACTATACACCGAAAATAAGTTGGCAATTTTAGACTTGACAAGCCAAACCAGATTGACTTGAGGAATCCCCTGGGCCAATTTGTAATCCTCAACAAGGAATGTTTTAGCTTGAGTTGACCAAAAAGATATTAAGTGCAATTTAACCCGTGCACAACATGGGGCATAAGCTGTGACTTCCATACTCGTGCGTGGAATATACATTTAAAAATGAAACTCGAGTGTGGAATTATATATTTAAAAATGACCTAACAGCATATGGTTTAATAGGAGACTTTCAATCTTAAAAATCTTTAAAGTGAGATTTGTACTAACTTACAAACTATTGGAGTAAGATTTGTAGTAACTTACAAAGACTTATCTCTATTTAATGTTGAATCTCTAACAAATTAGGTGGGCATGTGAAGATTTACTCATAAATAGTAGATCTGGGTTTCAGTGGAGTAAAACACTTTTACAAAACAGGTTGAAGCAAGCCTAAATCCATTTGAACCAAATACAGATAGAGATCTGACTGTTAACTAGAAATTGGAAAAGATCCCAAACTCAATAAGGTGAATAAATAATAGTAAGAGTAACGAAAACAAATAACTGCAGAAAATAAGCCCAGTAGGTGAAAACAAGATCAATACAATTTCTCATGGTTTTAAATATCGGTAAAAAACCACAGTTCCAGTGGCAATTGCAGTCTCAATGTGAAGGATTGTGAAGAAATTGCCACTGTATATAGAAACATGCAATTTGTAAACAGACAGCTACAAGCATGAAGTCAACAACTTGAAAACTTCAAATCAACTTAGCAGGTATCTTATTTCTTTTGTCAATGCAAAGAAGTAAATACAAACTTATATTGAGCATTTCTTAATCAGATAAACAGATAAAAAGACAGAAATCTGATTAAAAACAAACTTAGACAAACTCACCCAAATCAGATGACAGAAGAAAATAAAATAAAGAGAAATGAGAATTTGCATAAATTAGATCCAAAAGCAAGAACAGTACATGCAGAGCTGAAATGGGTGTTGGAGATGACAGAAAGAATCTATTACCTTGGCGTTGGAGTGGAGGCCAGAACTGTACTGGTAGTGGACATGGCTGTGCCTACTTTCTCTCTGTCTTTTTCGTCCTACACAAAAAGAAAAGACTTTTACAATGCTAAAACACAAAGAAAGAACATGTGCTCACTCTTCTGATTAATGTCAGAAAGAAAGAAAGAAGAAAACAGTACCCTTTGCAGTTTATGCAGTGTCACAGAGAAATAGAAGACTATAAATAAGGACAAAAAAAAATGCTGACAGATCAAGTTCATCAAGTTCAATCCTCATGGATTAAATTCAATAATGATTGTTATTAAATAATTTTATTTAAAATTTTTTACTTAGCAATGAATCTCCCTGATAAAGTAATAAATAGCATTGAGTACAAATATAACTTTATTTATTATATATAAATATGGTTTCCCTGTTATTTTATATCTGTCTCAATTTTGAAAAATATTGCTTGTTTTTTAAGCATATATTTACACTTTTATGTCTTTTTAATTTTTAAATAGTTTATAGAGGAAAAATAGAAAAGTGCACAATTATTTTATTAGATTAAAAAATTTATTATACTTTTTAGTTCGGGCAAAACAATATTAAAAGTAAAATAAAAAAGAACATGAATTGATTAACTAATTTTTAAAAAATAATAATATTAAGTTAATTTTAAATTTTTAAAATATAAGATGTTTTTTTATTTTTAAAATTTTAGTAACTTTAATTATTTTAATCTCTCTCATCGTTAGATACTTTTTATTTGTCTTTTAATATTATTTTGTAAGAAAAATATAATATGTTTTCTTGGTATTTATCTTGTCATTAATACATTTAATATTTTTGTTGTACCATATTAATATAATAAATACACGGATTAATTATATTAATAAATATTAAATTTTTAATTTAATACATATTAATATAAGAAAAAAATTAAATTATTTAAATATTAAATTTAATTAATAAATAGTTAATGTTAACGTGTTTCACATTAATGGATTGTTAGTTTGATAGTTTATTTAGTTTCTTTCTTTTTATAAGTCTGAACTAACTCCATGATCTTGATTTCATGTGATAACTTCATATTTAACATAAATTTTATATAAAAAAATAATAATTAATGTGTTATTAAATTTTGTAAATAATGATTTTTTCTGTTGTTTTTTATTAGATTATTTGTTTTACAAAATTTTGTTTTCTTTTGTTTTCTTACTTTTTAAATTTAAAGATAAAAAAAAAATCAATCATTCTTTTAATTTAATTAATATGGAGAAAAAAAAGTAATTATGATAACATACAAAATGTAATGACAGAACAATAAACATTAAAATAAGAAAAACGAAAGGGACATAATAGGTTATTTACTTAAGACTACATCAAAATAGAAAAATCATAATAGTTTCTTTTACTTACATGGAAATAAATTAATTTTAATCAAAAAATAATTTTATGTTAAGTTGTAATTGAGATTTTTAAAAATTCTCAGTTTATTAAAAGAAAAATTTAACATTAATATACAATTAATTTTAAAGAAACTCTTTTAGTCTTTATTCTTTATTTTTTAAATTTAAAAATAACTATCTCCAAGGTTAATTCTATTATCATACTTTTTAGTTCGTGCAAAATAATATTCAAAAAAATAAAAAAGAGCACGGCTTGATTAACTAATTTTAAAAATTTAATAATATTAAGTTTATTTTACATTTATATTTTTTAATGGCTCTTGATAAGACATTTCTTTTATTAAAAAAATAATTTTATTAACTTTCATTATTTTCATCTCTCTCATAATTAATATATTTATTACTTCTGCTACTTTTTATTTGTCTTTTAATATTGTTTTCTAAAAAAAAAAACAATAAATATAATACGTTTTCTTGATATTTATCTCATCGTTAATGCATTTAATATTTATTGCTGTACCACATTAATATAATAAATACATGGATAAATTATTTAAATGTTAAAATTAATTAATAAATAAATAATAAATGTGCTGTCAAATTTTGTAAATAATAATTTTCTTCGTTGCTTATTAATTGATGGTTTGTTTTACAAAATTTTGTTTTCTTTTATTTCTTATTTTTTAAATTTCAAGATAAAAGATTTTCAATCATACTTTTATTTTAATTAATATGGAGAAAAAAAATAGTTATAATAGCATAAAAAATGTAATGACAGATCAATAAACCTTATAATAAGAAAATGAAAGGGACATAATAGGTTATTTGCTTAAAAGTAAACACAAATAAAAAAAATCATAATATTTTATTTTTTCTACATAAAGATAAATTAATTTTAGTAAGAAAATTTAATTTCCTTAATTTTTATTTAAACTTCGTTAATAATTGAGGTAATTAAAACTTTTACAGATTATCGTGTGTTTAATAAAACAAATTTAACATTAATATAGAATTAATTTTAAGAGGACTCTTTCAAGTTTTACTGTTTATTTTGTAAATTAAAAGTAACTATATTAAAGGTTGATTGCCTATTATTATACTTTTTAGTACGTCCAAAACAATATTTAAAAAAATAAAAAATAAACTTGACTTGATTAACCGATTTATAAAATTTAATAATATTAATTTTATTTTAAATTTATATTTTTGAATGACTCTTGATAATATATTTTTTTATTTTTAAAATAATTTTAGTAACTTTAATTATTTTAATCTCTCATCGTTAATATATTTATTATTTCCTGTTACTTTTTATTTGTCTTTTAATATTATTTTGTAAAAAAAAACAATAAATATAATACGTTTTCTTGATATTTATATAGTCACTAATACATTTAGTATTTTTTTGTACCACATTAGTATAATAAATACATGGATAAATTATTTAAATATTAAAATTAATTAATAAATAATTAATGTGCTATTGATTAATAAATAATTTATTTACAAAATTTAGTATAAATTAATTTTAGTAAAAAAATTAATTTCATGAATTTTATTTAAATTTTTCAATAGTTTGGATAACTGAAATTTTAAAAATTGTCATGTATGTCTTTTAAAAAAGTTTAGGAGTGTTATGCAATTAATTTTAAAGGATCTCTTTTATCCGTTGATCTTTATTTTGTAAATGTAAAAGTAAAGATTAATTGTTGTTAATGTTAATTATGATCTCCCTCCCATTATTAAAATACCAAGTGTGAATTTTATAAGATTCTTGCATGTTTTAAAAATGTTGCGATATAACAGAATACAAATAAAGTAAAATATGATCCAACAATGATAAACAAGTTACTTAGGTAGATAAAAAAGGAATATTTTTTTTTTTATAATATGTGACTTACACTTTTTAAAGATTTTCAAATATTAAGAAAATTTGCACTTTGTCATGACCCAATGAGATACGTGGATTACAAGAAAAAATCTTAACACAAAATATTATAAATATAAAGGTTAATTAATATTGTAAATCATCGTATTAACACCTTAAAATAAAATATTCTGTATTTTAAGTTTATTTCTTTTATTTTGTTATTTTGTTGTATGTATCATTGTAAACACACGAAGGACTAAACATCTTGTTATTAGAGGTTAATATATACTTGTTTCTAATTCTTGTTTGACCTAACCAACCAAATCAAGAATTCATAATTTTAATTGTTGTTGAAAATCCTTTTATAAATTACGAATAAGATTAGGAACTATCAAGTTAATCGGAAGTCTTTATCCTTATTATTGATTTTTAATACATTCACATAGAAATTTCGGTGTGCTTTTAAGTAATATTGTTTTTTTTTTTTCTCATCGAGGAATCAAGTTAAAATAGATGTTATGAGTCATTGAATTAACTACATAATTGAATTTGTAAAGAGGGAATTACACGGGAAGAGATAGTAAATCTGCCAACTATTTTTTATTTTACATTTATTTATCCTTTTATAATTGCTAAATTTAAATCAATTGAATAATTTTTTTTCTCTTTTATTCCAAAAACTAAAAAGTTCTTATTTGGCTCTTTATTATCTAAAATTTGCTTCCTCTTTTCTTTCCTTTCATATTTGTTTATTTTGTTGTCTAACTTGTTTTAATCATTTTGATCAATCTCTAATAAACAATATGAATATCTAATATACTCTTTAATTTTTTTAATTATTTAAATTATTACTTTTATTTTGTTTTCGTATTAAAAAAATTGTAATTATTTTCTCTAGTTTAGATAATTAGACAACAAATTTCCACGAATTCGTTACGTGAAATTCTTTTAATTTATTACTTTTGATAAACTCGTACATTTGTCAAAGTTGTCATTTTCTAATATTTTTTTTAACAAATTTTTCATGTACCAACCCATTATATTGACTATTTATGCAAGGTCTAATATAATGAATACCATAATATATTTGAAACTTTTTATTGCACTACCAAAATAAACATGGGTCATACAGTCACATTCGGACTTCGTTAAAATAGTGTTCAACTTGGATAGACAAATGGATGATATTAGAAGAGTAATAACAAAATTGAAACTTATCATACCTAAACAACATAAGGCCTTATGAATGTACTCACTCTAACCTAGAAAGAACTTATTTTAATCACAATTTTGCTTAATCTCTATACCCAAAATCATACCAGCAACTCTTAAGCCCTTCATCTCATATTTATTACTTAACAATGACTTCAATTTTTGTATCTCAACCTTCTGCTTAGACACTAAAGCACAGTATCCACATATAACAAAATGTAGACTTAAAGATCATCTTCCACCTTATGATAAAGAAATAGCTCATAACGACTTATGTTGTACCCATAAAAAACAATAAACTAATAAAATTTCTTGTATCACTAACTTGCAGATTACTTTAACCCATTTAAGGACCATCTAATGGTTACTCAGTAACCTACGATGAATTAGATTCTCAATTCCTTTTTCACTCACGTAGCTTAGATCCATATGTCGTAAAGTAAAGAATTATCAATGTAGACTGAAAGACAAACAAAATCAAACCTATCATAGTGGAATGTTCCAAGATAAAAAAAAATTACTTAAATGCTCCCTTACATCATCATAAATTTGTTCCACTTGATTTACATCCCTCCCTCTCCAACACTGCACATTAAGCCTTTATCATTCAGGACCCTCACTAAAATAAAGTTCTTCTTTAGTTCTAGAATGTGACAAGTATCAAACAATGTCTTTATTACTCCATCATGCATTTTGATTTGAATAATAAACTCAATGTCCACAAATTTGCAAGGTGTATCATTCCCAGCAAAACATTACTATTATACCTCTCTCCTTCTATGTGGTAAACTAACTCATGTTTGGGCATATATGGAAAACTTCAATCAAAGTTTAAACCCATGTTTTAGGATAATTAAACTTTGCAGAAACAACTAGTATCAGGTGATCACCATCAGACATTGAATTGTTCTAAATGGTAGCAACTAAATTATCTTTGTCTTATTTCTTAAAACAAATTTTCTTCTAATGATCCAATTCTTTGAAATAATTACATATATCCCTTTGGATTGAATTTTTATATGTTTCCCTTCTTTTTATTCTTCTACCACTTGCCAACATTGCACATAGTCATTCCAAACATAATTGCTTTATCACCATTTCCATCAACCTTATCTTGAAGTTCTCTGGCATAAAGGTACGGCTTCTCCCATGATATAATATTTTCCCACCTCAAATAATTCATAAAATCCTCAAACAAGTGATGGAATCATGGAATGGACCTTTTAAAGATTACAAAGTAGATTTGTCTTTCAATATTTGTCTTTGAGTTTTCTAAATAAAGTGGTGGGTCTTTCTCTACTTATCAATTTCTCTTTATTTTGACGTCAATCAAGGTAGATTGGAGTTTCTTCATCTCTTATCCCTTTCACATTTTTTGTGTTATCATGAATTTTTTTTAAATGATCCTACAAGAGGTTAGTTTTTCATCATTTGGTAATCAAAACTCATATATGACATTTCCAAGGTTAGTTTTGGATTTTTTCCATAATTTCTTTTCAAGATTTCTTATCAGTGCAGTTAGCAATTGGTGTTTTTTTTTAATGTTTTCACCTCATTTTTGTTGTGCATTCTTCTTTGTGATTGATATTTGGAGTGATTTAGTGACGAATTTCTTCCTTCTTTGAAATTTTGTAATTGAAATTAAACGAGTTGAAGCAAATCAATGAAGTTTTGTTTGGAAACAATTTGAGTAAGCACGAACTAAGACCTAACTATTTGGATTCATTTCATGCTTGAAACAATGATTTGTTGGTCACATTGCTGGAACTAATTTGAAGAAGAAAATTAAAATTTCACTGTTCTAAATTCGTTTTTGCAAACGATTAATTACATTAGATGAGAACACCGTGTCAGTGTGTAGTTTAGTGCTTGTTTATAGAAGTAATCAGTAAATTTGAGGTTGTTCACGACAATGCATTTTTCGCGGTGGTACAATTGAAAATTGGATAACTTCCCCACTAGTAACGTTTCGAGATTCGATTTCTTCTCTTAAGTTGATTTTATTTTTTAGTGTTTTGTTCTCTGTCAGTTATGACAACTCTTTTGTTAAATTATTAATAACAAGAATTTTATAATCATGCTTACCATTCATATTAAAATTTTGATCAATGCAAGTGGTGATAGATTAAACTTGATTGATCTATGGTATTCATATTGTTTATGGAACTGTTGAATCAGGATGAAACTCAAGTTTCTTATAGCATATGTCAACCATGTGACCACTCTTAATCATGCTTACCCATTCAACCATGTGACAACTCTTAATAGCAAGAATTTTACAATCATGCTTACCATTCATATTAAAATTTTGATCAATGCAAGTAGTGATAGATCAAACTTTGTTTATCTATGGTATTCATATTGTTTCTGGAATTGTTGAATCAGGATGAAACTCATGTGACAAACTCTTTCCATAGTGAACACACACCTTTTTGCCTTTTGTTGGGAAAGTCTGAAGGGAGAAACGTCAGGGAGACAAACAAGAATGAGAACTGGGCCAAACATACAAGAAAATGACGCCACCTTCAACCCAAAACCTTAAGGCATTGGGTTTGTGTGTCTTCTTTCTTATATGTTGCTTGACGTTCTTATTCCTACTCAATGTATGACTTAGACTCACACTTGGATACCTAACACCTTTAGTATTTTTATTTTCTTGACTAGGGAAGTCGTGCTTTCTATAGCACACTGCCTTTGTGTGTCCTGTACGATCACAAAATTTGCAGGTATTAGGGTTAACAGAATTGATAGAGTTTGTATTATTAACCTTTACTTCATTCTAAGTAAAACTTCCGTTGAGTTGTCTCTCTTGTTGGGAGACATACAAATATTTTTGGCTTTGAAGGGTATCTGTTCTATCAACAAAATATGAGACTTTGCATTAGAATATTTCTCGTTAAGACCATTCAAAAATTGAAGTGCATAGCCTAGTCTTCTCTTTTCCTCTATGCAATATTGACGAGAACATTTGGCTTTGCACACATAGACGGGGTCTGGCTGAAAATTATCCAACTCAACCCATATGATTCGAAGCTTAGTCAAGTGTTCAGTAATTGAAAGATCTCATTGCTTGAGAGCAGCATCGTTAGTTTTCAACTCACAAATGCGGAACAGATTACCGTGAAAATATCTAGACTTTAAATCTTTTCAAATATCCTCAGTTTTGTCCATCCACAACACGCTCTGTCGAATCTGTTCAGAGACAGAATGTAAAATCTAAGAAACTATCATTTTGTTGCATTTTCGCCTAGTTGAATACTTTTGATATTTTTTTTCAAGTTCAGGCATAGTCTCATCCACTTAGTGCAGTCTCCATGGACCAACTAGATATTTATACAAGCTTGCATTGAAGGTGTTTGTGAATCCTCTGCTATTAAATAAAGACAAGAGAAAGATAAAAACAAAAAAGAAATAAAAGATTCAAGAATAAGGAGGAAGAACTCTAATTCCATATTAAGAAATGAAGTTTAAACTTAACTTAATCTTACCAAAATCACTTATAAGGTGAAGTTTGAACTCATTTACATAGTCTTATACCGTTAAAAAGTCTTATCTTTAATCGATCTAGAATTTTAAATATTTTTTATGCAACTTTGGATCGAAAGAAAGTCGATTTCTTATCGCATTTATAAACCCTATGTTTGAAAAAAAAAAAAAAAAAAAAAAAAAAAAACAGATAGGCGTGATTTCGATTGGTGTTGCTGTTATTTTCCTTTGGTGTTTGATTCATGCGGTGCTGTTCCGTTGTAAGCGGTATTTGAAATAGTTGCAATTCAATTTGTTGTGATTCGTGAAACTCATGGTAAAATTGGTGGTGTTTGGTGGAAGTTTCTGATAGGAAGACTGATTTCCGTTTAATTCAGTGCAATAATGGAAGTCAACCAGTGTTGAACCATTCACCAAGCAGCTCGTTGATTCAATTTCGGTGTTTTTGGATGAAAGCAATTGAATCATTCGTTGTGATATTTGTCTCAAGAAGCTCGCTCCGGTGGCGATTTTTTTTTTGACGTTTCAAGAAAGTTGCTGCGATTATGTTTTTGACGTGAAACCTCAACTAAAATTGGGTCATTTGATTGAAATTATGGGAACTCCATTGAAGAAATTTGTCAAACATGATATATTCATTCTTGCATGCACTAAAAACTAAAAAGTGACAACACATGTTTAGAGAATTTGTTCAAATCAGTTGAAACAACATTCAATTCAATTGGTGAAGCTTGAATTTGTTCAATTAATAATTCTGATTAGTGGTTCAATTATGTGAAGCATCAAATTTGGTTTAAAGTTGTTTGGTGAATAATTTGTCAAGAAAAAGATTTTCACGATGACAAAAAATCGAAACCCATGAATCACAGGCATTTTTGCGGGAATATAATTATAGAATGGAAGTAATATGCGATTCAATGATTGTGACTAGTTTTGTAGATTGGTGCAATTCTTGTCAGCAATTGAAGCATATTATTTTAATTAGAGTGGAGAAATTAGAAATGAATTGATGGCATGTGAATCAGTTTAAGAAAAATCCAATGATCACGTGAATAGGAAAGCAATACGTACTTGCATGCATTTAACAATTTCCATGCCTTGAATTGTGGTGCAACGTACACTGAATCACGTCTGAGAAATTGGAAACAATAAGCTGAAGTTGCTTAAAATAAAATTGGTGCGTCCATACATCATCGAATGGTTTGTTCATTTTTATTATTTTGAGTTCTTTATTTATTTTTACCTTTATTTAGAATTCCTGTTTATGATTTTTCTTTCAATTCTTAATTTTTTTGCCTTCTAATTATGAAATATAGTTTGTGATATAAGCTCTTAAAAAAGATCTTAACTCTATTTTTTTTAATTACTTTTCTTACTTATTTTTTAATTTTCTAATACAATTTTTTAATAGTAAATCTAAATATATTGTTTAAATTATTCCTAATTTTTTAAAGTTTTTTTCTTTTATTAACTTTTTTTATTTTTTCATATTTTTACTTTTTTTTGTTTTAACCTAATTCTTTATTTTCTTGATTTTATCTTAGAGTTTTAATTTTCTTGACGTTCAAAGTTAAGTTTAGATATGTTATATCTTTCGCTTTGAATTAAAATTGTTGGTGGGTTGATTGAGAGTTTTTTTATAAGAACTAAAGATAAATTTGAGTAAAAATAAATAAATCATACACGAGTGAATTTAGTGTAAATATTTAATGAGTGGTGAGGTTTATTTTATTTTTTAATATTATTTGCATAAATATTTTCTTTTGTGTTGTGTTACTTCTTATTTTTTTTAATCTTTACTGTTGTTATGAGTTTGACTTTGATAAAATACCTTAATGTAATTTCTTCAAAGTTAATAAAATTGAACAACAAAATCTATGATTATATAAAAGAGCAAAAACATATTTAAAAAAATGCAACTTCAAAGATCAAAACAAGTACCTTTAGATGATGATTCACATGTGAGGCTATAAAAACAAAACTTACTATAAAAAAAAAGTTAAAATACCAACATATCATTATTGACGAAATTTTATTTGTTAGTAAAATATCATTATTGACGGATACCATCTGTCGTTAATTACCGACAGATTTATCGATGGATTTAACTTTGTCTGTATATAATATAATTAATATTTTTTAATTTATCGACAGATTTACCGATGGATTATCGGTCGGCAAATCTACAAACAACCGATTTACCGATTGATTTTAAGTGTTTTGGAGAGATTTGCCTCGTCGGTAATTTTGGTTTTTTTGCAATGACTCTCCAGTGTCCTAATTGAAAATACAAGACTAGTGACTGATCATAGCTTGAGGATTATTGTAAATACTTGAAAGAAGTAAAAAAAAATAAGACATTACGAAAGATAGAAAAGTAAAAAAAAAAAACAATACAAAAAAGAAAAGAAAGGAAAAAAGAGGAATTAAAGAGAGAGAAAGAGGAGAAAGAAAGAAAAGAAAAAAATGGTAAAAAAAAATCCAAAAAAGAGGAAGAGTCTCTCATAACACTCCTTCCAAGCATGATTTAAAATGAATCCTTCAAGGAGAAATGCAAAACTTTGAATTCTTCTTATCATTTAAATCATTATTATAACATTTCATTAAAAAATTACTAACTTATCTCCTTTTGTTTTGTTGCTTAGAGCAGACTTGCATACCAAGAAACATTGGCAAAAATAACTTGGAGAGAAAAAGGTGGTAAAAAAAATAAAGAAAAGTTTAGAAATAAATAAATAAATGTTTTTAATTTCTTGTCTTGTTTTTCATTTGATAATATAAACATTAAGGGACATTTCTTCTTTATTTTTTGTACTTATGAGGATGTTATTCCTCTTTATATGCTCATAAATAGAACATTTATGTTGAAATTGTTTGGTCTGTTTTTCAAGTTGGTATTTGATCCTGTAGGAATATTACTAAGAACATTTTATAATAAGATATTTTTCTATCATAAGATTAGATAAATATTTACCTTATTGGGATTATTTTATATTTTAGTTTGTTTTAGAACTCATGATCGTATGTTTGTTTGTAAGTAATAAAGAGTTAAATTTGAGGTTGAAATTTCTTCAAGGAGTATATGATGGAATCATGTTCTTAAGACCATGAAGTAGGCTTGGAACTAAAATAAATTTTTTGTACTTTTGTATAATTTTTGGTCTTGGATCTTTATTGAGCCTTGTAATTGTTTTTTTTTTCTTTTTTTTATTTGTTTGTATTGAGCTTTGTATATGCTTCCATTTTTCTTGTAATTACAAACTTTCTAGACTCTTATTTTTAAAGGCTTGTTGGGTGAGTCTTATTACTGTTTGGACCCATGAGTACAAAGGTCATAATATATAAGCTTTTTGTAGACTCTTGTACTTATAAGTTGCTAATTTTGGAATTTGAATCATTTTATGAAAGTGAGACTTTTCTCTAAGTTCTTTATTAAAACTTTTGGTCCTTATCTTTGAGTTTTCAATTTAAAGTGGTGGATCTTCCTCTACACATCAATTTCTCTCGATTATAGCATCAGTCAAGGTATATTAGAGCTTTTTCATCTCTTATCCCTTTCACATTTTTTGTTTTGTCAATTGTTTGGTGGAAATTGTTACAATTCTTCATGAGATTAGTTTTTCATCAACAAGGGTAGACTTACCAAAAAAAGTATTATAAGAACTTCATCGTCCATCTTAACATCCATATCCCTTAGCTTTATTAGAATAAAGTTCATATGGTCAGGATGGTTCTTCAACATTCTATCCTCCTTCATATGAAGTCTACAAGTTATTTCTTCATTTTCAACCTAATAAAGAAATTAATTTCAAAGTGATAAAAGAATCAAAGATTGAGCTAATCCTATTGAATTCTCAGAACAAATTTCTTTAGGTGTGATGTCTTGCCAAAGAGAGGCGTCTAAAAATTATGTTCCTCCAACAGAGCACACATCTAGATGCACCATAAATTGAAGTTTGTTAAACACAAAAATAGAAATGTGTAGCGGGGAAGTTGAGTATGAGAAAAAAGATTTTGTTAAGGAGAAGTTAATACCCATGATTTTGAGTGTTTAAATACAACAAAGCATAAAACATGGTTATGCATCGTTTGTATGCTTCGCAAACAGTAAATCATGACAAATGTTTTTTGTTAGACGATACAACACTGTGTAGTATTCTCATTATGTCTAATAAGGCATTTATATGCTCAAACGATACATGCATACTCTAAGCTAACCTCGTACTTCTTGAATATCTATACACTTATTCTATGTTATGTATGTTACTTTTGTATCCAAAGAATTCGTCCAAGCACAAGTCACATCAAGTGATGTTTTGGATAAAGAGTTAAAGTTCTTTTCTACAACAGAAAACTTACACAAATATTATTCAGCTTTAACCCAATTATCTACATAGTACGATGTATACTTTTATCATGATTTGGTGGAAAAGGCAATGCAATCAAGGGAGATAAATATTGTTAGTTATCCAAGATGTTGTAAAGTTGCATGGAGTACTTTAATGCACAATCCACTATCAAACTCGTTCGAAATAGAAAGGACATTCAAATGAGCTAAATTTTCTCAATGTTTAGAACTGGATTTGCAACAACTACCTTCTTCGAGTGGCTACACAAAGTTATCCTTCAAGAAGAAAAACAAGTGAGAGGACGTTGCACTATGTTGAAATGTTGCCCGGATTGTTGTCTCACAAGGCTTCATAAAAGGCATTATAAGTGTTTATCTAGCAAACTAGGAGAGAGAGTTCTTAAACCTATTAATCATTGAAAGACACAATCGCTCCTAGTAGGCAAAACTCAAGATCTGATAATGATACCTCGCATAACCTTCATATCTCATCCAAGAGTAGTTGTTTAGCAAAGAATACTCATTGAACCAGGAGTGACTTGTATAACTAATACTCAAGAGGTTAGCTAGAAGCGATTATAATTCCAAGGAGTGACTTGTGCAAAAATAATCAAAGGGTTAGCCAGAAGTAACTACGATCCCAGAAAATACTCGTTGAGCCAGGAGTGACTTGTGCAAAGAACACTCAAGGGGTTAGCTAGGAGTGACTATGATTCTAAGAAATACTCGGTTGAGCCAATAGTGGTTTGTAGAAAAATTACTCAATGGCCTAGGAAAGAGTAACTAAATCTCAAACAATACTTAAAGGGGATACTTAGGAGTGGCTACGAACCCAAAAAATACCTGATTGTGCTTCATAATGTTAATTTGTCTAGTAATACTCAATTTGTTGATTAAAATTTGAATGTAGTATGTTAAAAAAAATAAACCAATATAAAATATCTTGTATATTTCCTTTCTTCCTTATGTCCCTTACATTACATGTTACTATTTTCTTTACTAACCTAAAAAGAAAAGTTATTGTCATTTGTTTCAAAATGTTATTTAAACAAGTAAAGCTATGAAATTATGAAGTTGTTTGATTCTGACATGATACATCAAACACAATATATGTTAACAACTCAGTAACAAATTGATTGCTAAACAAAACTATCTTCTGAGTAGTTATCAACATCAAATGATGTTTACAATGTTTTAATTTTTAAAACACTATTCAAACCTCCCTTCTTGTTTTTTTCTTATATTATACAATTGGTATCAAAGTAGGCCTTTAAAGAGTTGAGTGTTTAATAGTGTAAGAGGAAAAGTTTCAACACTACAGGCATTGCAGAATTGATAATAGTCGAGGGAGCCTTTAGACCGAGACAAAGACGTTAGTCTACCAATAAGCTTTGGACCTCCTTTATATTCTTCGAGCTACACATTTCCGTCATAGCTTTGCAATTGTTCGGGATAGCTTCAGTAACTGTGTGGGTGAGCATAAAGTCAAGGATTTTCCTCTCTCCACCCTAAATACATATTTGTCTGTGTTTAACCTTATATTCTACCTCTTTAATGTTGTGAAGACTTCACCGAGACCCTATAAAGGGTAGACATCTTTTAGATATGCCTTATTATGGTTCGTGTAGTTCATGCACATTCTTTATTTTTCGTTAGCCTTATTAACCATGACCACATTTGCCAACCATGTTGTGTATCATACTTCTTGAATGAACCTAACACTAATTAGCTTCTCAACTTTCCCTTTGTTGTTTTTCCCTTCTCATCCTCAAACTTTCTCTTCTTCTGGAACACAAGACGAACCTCTTTGTATATAGACAACTTATGTGAAATCACATTAAGGTTGACACCTAACATGCCATTGGCCATCCATGCAAATAGGTCAACATTGTTGGTCTTAGTGAAGACATAAGATATCATCTCAACCTCGAAACCTTTGAGAGAAGTCCTTATTCTAGTACTTTGTCTTTATCCATAGGTTGAAGAAAAGTGGTATCCTCACATACTCTATCATCATTTATTTGAGATTTGAAGTCAGTCTTTGATATTGTATGACTCCTCTTAGTTCATTGTTGATCTTTGTTCAAAAAAATTGGTGTGATCTTGAGACTGGCAACATATCACTCTCTTGTTTCTTTTATTGACGTGGATCATGATGATATCACTTGATGGATAAAGGAACTTCATCACTAAATAAGGTGTGGACACTATAGCTTCCAAACTATTTAAAGATTATCTTTTTAGTAGAATGTTGTACAAAATATTGTCATTGACTATATTGAATCTTAATAATTCAATTTTCTAAGCTATCCTTTCTAAATTTGTGTATAGATCAAATCAATCTTTTGTATTTACCTTTTTACTAGAGAACCCTACTATCTAATCATCTTGAAAAATGATTTTCTGAAAACTTTGACTTAATTATTTTACTTACAAATTTATATCAAACAAGATTCAGTTTATATATAAAATTTTTTAGAGCATTTTTCAACTAATTATAAGTATTATGTTAAAAACATCAACACAGTAAAATAAAAATTTTAATTCTTTAAATTTTCTCAACCTTCTTCTTCTCTTTAACTTCATCAAATATCTTCATTACCATTCCCAACACATAAAATAATTCTTATTTATTTATTATAAAATTATTTTTTTACTATTTTTTTAGTATAAATTCATTAGTTGAATTTTTGTAATAAATTTTCTTAACCATATTACAAGTTTGCTCTTCTGTGCGGACGATTCACTCATCACTTGCTTCTTTCACCTACTAGCATACGTAAATTTGTACTTCTCCAGTTTTGGTCTTTTCCGTTCATTGCTCCTTAAGCGTTATTGAAAGTGGTCCTAATTAGTCCACCCCATCCATATGCATTCCTTCTCCTAACTTCGTAAGGCATCCATGAAAGTAAATTGAATTTACAATCATGATTAGTTCAACTGAAAATTAACATTCTGTCAATGAAATGGAGCATTGACGAGTGACCAATGTTGTCAATCAAATTTAATTTTCCCTAATAGAACATTTTATCCTAGTCTTACACAGGTATTATGTAGTTCAATTCTGGTACGCGGTCGTCTTGAAACGTATACATTATTGTGTCTAACATCTACCAATTATATAAATAATCATATGATCGAATGATGTGGATGCTAACAGATAACGCGGCATAAAGCAATCTTCAGTTATTTTGGTTATTGAGCCTATAAGACAATTTCAATCAATAACAATCAAAACATCCAAATATATTTCTCAAATCCCGTGTTGGCAGAAGGTTGGGGTCAAACCCAGTTTTACCACCAGCAATTTCATGTAAGCTGTGTGTGGCTGCATAAATACTCTTCCTCAATAAAATTCACAAACAGATGGTGAATTACTCCCAACTCATCTTTTATCCAAAATATTAACGATTGATTCTTATCCACTCGCATTACAACATAATCAACAAAACCTAACCATGTAGTTCCACAAACTTCAGGAATTGGCTGCTTGCTTGGGGGAAAAAAAGGCTAAAATAAATTAACAAAATTGATTTTTACCTCCAAAAATGAACATACAATACACAAACTCAGGTGCAGTCAAGGTAGTAACACTTTCTAGTTAGATGATGGGGCCCATAATTAAGAGTGTTTAAACAATTTAAAAGTATAAACAACACCTGAAAAACTTTACTTTAAAAGGGCAAAAATGAAAGCAAAAGGCTTAGAAAACATCCAAAATATATAAAAGACGACACAGTAAAAATTTTAAGACTTAGTCTCCTCAGCAACTGCCTCAAAAGTCTCTCCTGGGACAAGATCCGGGACAGCATCATCATCATCCTCCTGTGCTGTGGCAGCTCCTGCTTCAGGTGCCTGCTTCTGAAACTGTTCAGCTAGTTTCTTCAGGTTTTCCAAGTTATCTGGCCCTGCATTTTTACAGAATACAGTTTCAAATTAGGAAGACGGAAAAAGAAAAAAAAGAAGCTGAAGCTTAAGCTTTAAGAAGATGCATATCACACACCTAATTGGTGGATGATGTTAGGGAGAATATCCTGCAACTCTGCGAAACAGAAAATTGTATTAGTTAAATACAATCTAGAATGAGATCGAGATCAGTCAAAAATGAAATGGAGCACTGTAGTCAAGTCTGATACTAGAAATGGAGGAAAATTATGTTATGTATGCTCCAATTTAAAATAAAAAGTCTAGACATCTCATGTGATAAACATTCAAACGAAGATGTCCATGCCCATAAGCCAATTAAAAGCTGCAACACCTGATGATTGACTTAGCCGGATTGAAAACACACATTTGCACAAGATATTGGGGAATGATCTCTAAAAAAGTTAAGACTTAGCAATACACACCAAAGCAGACAGCGCATACTATGTCAGATATTACAACAGCATAAGAAATGAAGAACAAGGTGTATATATAAACTTACTCTTTGTTTGAGGAGAACCACTAACAACCCAAGTATTGGCAGCAATAGATGCTTGTACTGCAATATGTTTCATGTTTAACAATTAGCCACCTTACAATGTCGAAATAAATTGTACAAAAGTATCACCCACTAATATTTTACCTTTAGGGTTTAAAAACTGGATAACTACATCATCCTTAAAGATGTTGACTTCCTCAATTGCAGGGATGGCATTCACCCCTATTCTCTTCAGGGTGCTTTGAAGCCTCTTGTCATCTGTAGTAGTAGTCTTATGGACAGCCTTCTTCTTCCTACAAGATAAGGAAAATAAATCATTTAAAAAATTATAACGTCAATTTATTTTCTAATACAAGTACAATAAGAAAATGTCAATATATGGCTAGTAAAACATCTCAGAAGATTTTGACGCATCAAATTATTTAAGAAAATATATAGGAGTATTTAAAAATATTAGAAAACATAAACTTGGTATGGAATAAAATCAGATTTTGACATATAAGTATACCTTCTCATGGTACCCTTTCCACCAGTTCGAACAGAACTGGCCATCTTCTTCAACCTTTCTACATCCATCTCTATACATGTGAAGAGGCAAAAATAAGTTTCACAACAAGAAAGTAAATAACTACAGCTTGATAAAGGTGGACAAATAAACAGTAACAATAACAAAGGGAATTGATTAAATATACAAAAGGCCGACAATTATATATAATTTAACAAGTACTCGTCAACTGGATAAAAAGCCGGAATTCACCTAAAGTATAAAAGAAATCAAATAATTTATAGCATATAAAAAAGACAAAGTAATATCACATTAACAGAACATGAGCTCATGATCAAAGACCTAACCAGAATAGTCACAGACAGATGAAATAGGAGAAAAATAAAAAAGCCAATCACGGGTATCCAAATTCTGAAAGAGAAGTTTAGAGTTGATAATTCTCCATATCATATTACAAGTTCTAATCGCACAACCACATATAAACCGTGTTTAGCAACCCATCTAAGAAAGAACAAAGTAACCTTGAGCGATGTTATCAAGGACTCCATTTTAGCATGTAACATCATGCATGCAATCCTAAAATCATCCCAGAAAAGATTGAGTATGCTGAAGTCAAGCACACCATACATCAGACAGTCGATGTTAAATGCACTCCTCATCAAAATGCATTGAAAGACACACACCCACTTTCAGTTCCGCGATACATACAGAAAATAAAAACGATAGTGAACACAGTAACCACAGTTCAGATCTCCAGTATTACTCTCCATGGAACAACCCAAAAGAACCAAACTCTTCCTTATTCAACTCATCCGCAGATGCAATTCAAGCATCCTCAAAATGCAAATTCAAAATGCCACACACAAACTTCCAATCAACTAACTCCAAAACCCATCGCATCCCTAAATTTTACCTTTTTCTTGAACAAGCAGTAGAAATAGAAACAAAGGAAATCAGCACACGTCTATCTCCAGTAATTTATATTAAAAAAATACCCAAATCTAGAAACCCTAATAATGATAATTATAACAACAATAAATACTTGAAAAACAAAAAACCGAAAAAAGTTTCCACAAACTACAGAATCAAAGGACGAAACCAAATCTACCGCAGGAATTGGATTCTTGAATACAAACTGAAATCATTACATCAACCAAAGGCAAAGATCGAAAACCGTATCGAAAATACCAAAACCGATTAGGGAAACGAAGGCCTGATAAGGTGAAAAAGACGATACCTTCGTTGAAGCTTACGTGGTTTGGAACAGATTGTGAAGTGGAAGAGCTAACCGATACTACTAGATAAGGACTTCCTTTTATATGTAAAAGACTCTGCAAAAACCCTAAATCACTTCTTTCCAATTTTTCTTTTTAATCCAATCAACCACCCCACTCCCCTGACCCACACGTTTTGGGCCGGTGGGCTTGGTATTTAAGACCCAGACTATTTACTTTCAGCACCCCACATTTTCTCTTCTTTAAAATATCCATTTTGTCTTTTATGATTTATATGTCCTTGAAGCTAAAAAAAAATAAAACTCCCTTTTTATGTTGCTCTTCACTGATGCACTTCAAGTAATGTTTTTGAATATTGTTTTTGGCAAAAAGAAAAATATATTGTTAGAGGTTTATTAAAGGTTAAAATTAGCTTGCTCATTTAGTAAGTATTAGGTGTTTTTTTTAATATATTCAAACAATAGTGAATTTGTTATGATTTTCAATTTATTTTAAAATAAAATAATTGTAATTATGAATTGTATAATCTCAAATGTTAAATAAGGCATTTGGATTATATAATATGTAATATAATTCTTGAAGTCAATTATTACTTTTCAGATTGGTGATTTCATAACTCGAAATTAGTATTTTAGATTATATAATCAATAATAAAAAAATTTATTTTGAGATTGGTCAATTCAAAACTTGAAATTTGTATTCTAAATTGTGTAATCTAGAATACAAATTTCAAGTTACATAGTTGTCAATCTCAAAAGGATATTAGTTGGTAGAAATTAGTATATATTAATAGAAGACGTTACAAGAATGAAAGTTGTAATTGTGGTTGTGTGGCATAAAGATATGATCGATTTTGTATTAAAATATCAAATGAAGTTGATATGTTTATTGGTATGAGTGAAATTCTTTATATCATGAAATGTGAGTCAAAAATAAATGAATTAATTAAACAAATTATAATGAAGCTTTTACAATGGACGAGATAAGTAAAATGTGTCATTATTTATGTCGAAAATGTGGCAAGTTACATACATATCTTGATACTGCATTGTATTTGTTTAAGTGTTTGGTATCGAGATGACCTACTTGAATGTGTGTGTTAATGTTTAAGCTTAAATTTGTCATTGTCAATTAAGGTTTATAAGGAACAAATACATATGTGTTGTTAGGTTGCAAAAGAAGTGGAAAATGCTTGATCAAACACTTACCACTAGGCCACAAAACTATAGCTGATAGTTAGAGTACATCTCTTTGTACTTGAGAGTGTAGCATTCCAAACGTCACAATTTGATTATATCTTGACCTACTTGGTCTACACCATGGAACAATTGATGCTACATACAACAATCTCCTCCTCAACAATTGCTCCATCAGGAATCAAAATCGTGATATATCAATTGTTAGATCAAGCGTTTACCACTAAGCCAAAAGTTATAGTTGATAGTCAAAGTGCAACTATTTTTACTGAATAGCATAACAACCCAAATGTTATTATTCGATTGTGACTTTACCTACCTAGCTTAAGCCACAAGATAATTGATAATACATGTAATAGAAAATTTTAGTTTTGTAAAAAGGACTTACAACTCATTGTAACTAGAACAAGGAAATGAGATTCCACGTTTAAATTGTATGGTAAACCAATGTGCAATGAATGGTGGTGGATTATGAAGTTAGTATGTGGGAATCATAATCATAAGTTTGATGTTACATTAGTAGGTCATCCATATAGCAAAAAAATTAAAACTTAATGAGTAGTCAATTTTTGTTGACATGGTTAAGAGTTTAATTGAGCCCAAATATTTTACTAACTTTGAAGGAAACAACCAAGACAATGTCACAACTATAAACAAGTTTAGAATGTGAGGTATGCATACAATATTAATGATGTTACTAGAGCATGGCATGTATACTCACTATAATAGGTTTGATGAGACCTCATGATAATTCCAAATATAATTGACACAAAATTTGGGAATTTAAAGGTTAGGAATTGGAAAAAGTTCAAAATTAGCAATTAAAAACAAAATAAAGAAACTTGGATAAAGGAAGAAACCATAGTCAAGGCTTGATAAGCCCATGAAAAATCACTATAAAATTTGTTGAATTCTTAATAAGATTACAAGATGCAAGGAAGAACCCTAACAAAGAGATATTCTAACTATTTTGTCAAAATCATTTGTATCCATCTTCTGAATTCCAAAATGTTTCAATACAAGTTTAGTTTTAAAGTTGTGTCTCGTTTATAACAAAAAAGAAAAAAGAAAGATAAAATCCTTATATCTTAAGTAAACAGGGGTTCATAAAGGCTTGAAAGGTGATCATGGATGCATGTGGGGTTGTGATGGATTGTCCAAGTTATTATGCATTATAGGGACGTGTTTAATGTTTTAAAGTGATGCATTGAAGAAGGTGCTTCAAAGTAGTATAGGAAACTTGTGTAACTATTGGAACATAATGAGAAAAGTCATAAACTTACAACATAATGAAATTAAAGTACCATATAGAAGAGTCTTCATGTTGTGGGACATACATCTAGTGTTACCTTATATAAAACACTATATAATTTGCCTCAACATATTACATTGAGTCATACAGCTGAAGATATGATCAGGTTAGGGTATATTATTGCTAATTGTTAGCGTCGTGGTTGCATACTTAAAAGTAATCATGGTCTACCATGTGCATGTGAATAAGATAGATAGAAACTTAACAATATATCACTAAATGGAGTGTTTGCTATGTGAACCAAACTTAGCTTATCAAATATATCGTAATGTAAGTGAACATTAAAGTTGTATATGCAATAGAAATTTGATGTCATTTTAAGGAGGTTGACATTATTGGTAAAGTTGCAATTAAAATCAATCTACATGAAATTGCACATTGGTATGACACCATTGTGTGCACTAGCTAAAACATTCATATGATAAAAATTGACTATGGACATTAAATAAGTTCCCTCATTAAGAGAATCTTATTTATAAAATCCATGTTTATACTTATATACATATTTCATAAAATCCATCTACGCTCTATCGCGATGTCTTAAGAACATAACATTTACTATGATAGAGAATTGCCAATAAAGGGGGATGTCATGTATTCTTAGTCAAACTATCTCTATTATTTTCATTAAAAGAAAAAAACAATAGGCATGAAAAAAAAAGAGGAATTGGGAACATTTATCGTATGACACTAAGAGTGTAATTATATACTATTAGACTTATTATTTGATTCAATTATAATTGTAGTGACTAATTAAGATAAATGAGTTTTAATGTAAATAACCATTTACAATGATGTCACTCATTTAAATTTCCAAAGTTAAACTTTCATATATGTAAAATTTAAATTTCCACTCTCTCAAAATAGTATAATTATCTCAAAATAGTATAAGATATAAAGTGAAACCAAAAACATTTTATTTAGGTCAAACAATACCGAATCAAAACAAAATAATTAGATTAGAGATACCTCACTTGACAAATAAAAAATATAGATTGAATAATATATCTATACACAATAATAATTGTCTCATTCTCATAGTTAAATATTTTGAAGATTGAGTTGGTGATTGTAAATTTTTTCTTTCTTCTTTATTTTTGTTGCTCTTTTCTTTCAAGAGTGTATATATCCATCTTACTCTAATATCATTATTTATAGTGTAACTTTTAATGATTAGACTTCTCTTAATCTAAATTCTAAATTCTGCTTCTATAATTTGGTTCCAATTGAATTAAAATTTAAATGTTATCATATTTTGATTTAAAAGATTATACTATTTAGGAAAATAAATATCACTAACTATTAAAATTACAATGGATTAAATTATAATGCTCAACATTAAATATAAGAATGAATAAAATATTTAAAAAGGAAAGAACGTAATCCAAAATGAATATGAAGTATAAGAAGAGAGGAAGATAAAAATTGAGAAAATAAAGAAACAAGATTTAATTTTAGTTGAGCTTCAATTTTGTTCTTTTATTATTTTTAATTTCGATTTAAGGATTATAATTGCTTTTTATTTTTCATTTTGAGAGTCATGTAAATATTAAATTACTCTCTTCTAACTAAGATCTTAAAAATTTATGAAATTTGAATAGATTATCCTACAAAAACATTCTAAAAATGTAGAGATTAAGTTAAAATAATTTAATTTTACGCATTTCAAATTTATTGAAATTTTAAAATTCATCATCCAATTATAAATCACCATTTTATTAATTTTGAAAAGATACACTGCCCCTGGGAATTTCAGAGACCCAAACGACAGTTCACTCAGAATAATCTTAAAAACATACTCTCCTTTAAGAACAGCTCATAAGAAAAAAATATTCTATTAACACGATTCAAATTTACACTATAAGAGTACATTTATGCCTCTGCTCCTTTAATTTTTGTGATCACCAGTGATGACCAACATCTCTACAAAGATTTTTAATATTTAACTTGTTCTTGCTCAACATTTGAAACATAATTGTGGAGGATCAGGAGGACAGCACTTGCAGAAAGGTCAGATTTGCAGTTAATTTAAGGACTGTGTAAAACATAAGCCCTGTAACATTGACATATATGATAAGTTACTTCATTGTTTCATTATAACTTAAGATATTACAATTCAACATTTTACACATACTGTGGTAAGAAACAAGAGAAAGAGAGAAAAGAGAAAAACACTATCAACAGTAGATGATCATATACCTGTTCTTATATTCATGTATAGAGTGTTAAGCATGATTCTATATAGATCTAGAGTGTAACAGAAGATCATTACAACCGTTAATGCTAGACGTATCATACTGTTTATCACAGGTGTCTATGATCACACATATGTTTACCAAATGAACCATGTTAATTGGAGGGATGGTTCTTCTATGTTATAACTCCATAATGAGTGATTCATGCAATAAGTACTCTCTCTCTCTCTCTCTCTATATATATATATATATGCATGCATAGATTTAGAACAAGTAAGAAATCACATGATGAACTGTGGCAGAATAGATAGCTTTGAGACAAAAGATTGCCCTGCGTATGATTAGGTTTATGTTCTTATTGTGCCTTCTCTTGCCATGGTCTATGAGGATACCTATAAGAAATGGACAAAAGAAAAAACACAAATTTTCACTTAGTATAAACATATGGATGAATGTGCCTTGGGTTTCAACTCAACTGCTGCTAAGATATCATAACTGAAGGGATGTGGTGAATTTTATGCCAATACTCTCCTTCCTTTTGGTAACGCTGATTAAGTAAAGGGCAATCATGAATACGGAGAACACAAAGAGAGTTGGATAAAGCTTCTTCTGGCAATGACTGAAGACGAGGGCAACAGACAATATAGAAGGAGTTGAGAGATTTGAGATGGAGAAAACCCATATGGTTTGCTGTTGTTAACTTTGAACATGCAATTAAGTGGAGCACACTGAGAGAGGGTGGTAGCAACTTCTCCTCTGGGAAAGACTCCACGTTCTCAAAGTCATCACTAACTCTTAACTCTATTAGAGAATGGAGTTTGAACAATCCCCACTTCTCCCTAGAAGCAACCAGCTTGGGGCAATCCTCAATTTCGAGTTTGCGTAGGCTTGAAGGCAAACCCCCCTCGGGAAATGACTCAAGCTGTGGACAATCATGGAAAAGTAGAGAATGAAGATTGCCAAACAAGTGTAGTGCAAAAGGCAAAGAGGAAGAGTACCAGCTTGTTATAGAGAGAGTGCCAAGAGAATCATGTCTGTGCAAATCCAAAGAGGACCATTTTTTATTTGGACTATGAAAGTCGTGTATTATCAACTCTTCAAGGGAGGGATTGTTGACAAGAATTTGCTGGAGGCAGGACTCAATGATGCAAGTTCCTTGAATTGTGGCCTTTTTCAAGCTGGATGGCAAATCTCTCAGGAAAAATTTTTCACACAAATGCAACTTTATCTCATGAATACTAGCAGCCTTGGGAACTGAATCCTCTAACTGTTGGCATTCACAAATTACCAACTTCTGCAGAGAAGGAAGGTGTTGAGGCAGGGCCTTTCTCAACACAGGACAACGCCTCATAGAAAGCTCTTTAAGAGAAGACAAAGCTTGACATTCTTCACCATGACCTTCAAAGCTGCACCATTCTTTCCATGCACTCATTTCCTCAAATTTCAAAATTTCAAGAGATCTGAAAGGAATATTTGAGGAATCATTACCACAGAACTCGGGACCAATGACTTCTATTCCATAAAAGCATGATATGGAAAGCTCCTTCAGAGAGGGAAGCTGCCCAAATGGTGGCAAGACAAAGCAGAATTTGCTTTCAGTCAGTGCAATGGACACTAAATTGGGCAAATGAGATGCCCCAAACCAACTTGGAAAGCTAGTTCCATCATAACGTAAAACAGAAAGCTTTTTCAAGTTCCCATTTGGTTGAAGAGCCTCCAACACCTGTCTTTCTATTATTGAGTCCTCATTTTCATTGCACCTTCCAAATTTGTCACCCCAATTCAACACTAATCCATCTAAATGCTTTTTATCTTTCAAATTAGCTTTCATGGCATCCGCAGGATCAGTGACATTTTCTAACTCAAAAATTGAAAGTGTTCCTTGAAGATTGCTGAGATTTCCCAACTCCTTAAGATCATGCTTCCTGATAAAAAAACTAGTCAGGGTCTGAAGATGCGTCAGCCTTCCTATGTGGTTTGGCATCTTGTTTATTCCGCTCATACTCAAATCAAGATGACGCAAGTTGACAAGTTTGTGCAAATCTATGGGAAGCTCTGTCAAATGATAGCACCATAATAGTAACAGTGTCTGCAAATTATGCAGCCTACAAATGGAGTCAGGCAATCTCTTAATCTTAGTGTACGAAAGGTCTAAATAACGCAACAACTTTAAATTGCCTATATCATCAACTAACTCAGTGAGAAAACAATTATTGAAAGATAGCACACGTAAATATTTCAATGTAGAGAACAAAACACGTTGTTTATTATTGTTGATCAAGTCTCCTCTGCCGAATTCCCATGTGAATGCCACAAGACTACGTAATCTGCTACACTTACTAATATGCTCCAAAAATGTATCATCAAGGTTAATTTTGTGAGAACATGAAATGTGGCGTGTTGTCTTGGTTATATTTTTCTCCAAATTGCCCCTTATTTGCAAACAGAATTCTCCTGAGACAGATTTTGCTAAATCATTAAGAAGATCATGCATAGTGAACAGCGAAGCACAGCGTCTTGTTTGTTGGAAAAAAGATCTTGCTACTAGATCATTAAAGAACTCACTACCTAACTCTTCTTCACTCTTATCTATTTGGCAGCAATTCAACAAACCTTCTGCCATCCACAGTTGGATTAACTGATCCCTGTCAAACTCATAACCTTTTGGAAATATGGAGCAATAAGCAAAACAACGCTTCAAATAGGAAGGAAGGTGGTGGTAACTCAATCTAAGAGCGGGGTTAATGTTGCCATCATTGTCAGATAGGAGCCACATATCACTGTCCAATATCTTAACCCATTCATGCTGGGAGAATTTTACTCGCAAGATATTTCCCAATGTTTTCAAAGCTAAAGGCAATCCTCCACACTTGTCAACAATTTTAGTGCCAACTGATACAAGATTTGGATATTTGGTGGCATCCTTGTCATGAAATGCAAGATTCGAAAATAGCCTCCAACAATCTTCTGTCTCCAATGGCTTTAAATGATATAGTTTGGAGGAGTTCATGACCAATGCTACCTTCTCATTACGAGTGGTAATAAGAATCCTACTTCCTGAAGATCCATAAATGAAGGGGATCTGTAGTGCCCCCCAACTAGAATAGTTTTCATTCCAAACATCATCTAGAACAAGCAAAAATCTCCTTCCCATCAGTCTCTCCTTCAATTCAAGCTGAAGTAGATTTAAGTCTTTTTCTTCTGCTGCTTTGGACCCAAGTGCCTTAAGAATTGCTTTTGTGACAGCAACAACATCAAAATACTGTGAAACATAGACCCAAGCTTTAAGGTCAAATTGATCTAGTACCCTTTGGTCATTATACACAAGCTGAGTAAGGGTGGTCTTACCCATCCCTCCCATTCCCACTAGACTAATTATAGGCACCTGATTGCATGTGACATTGTCTGAAAGTAAAATTTTGATGATTTCCTCTTTATCTTCCTCTCTACCACAAATGCTAGATTCATCCACCAAGGATGTAGTTGGCAATTGGTTGGATTGTTTCCTACTGACTCCAACTTCATTGCCAGCACAAATTCCCTTTCTTAATCCTAGCATATCCTTTTGCTTTGCAAGAAATTGTATGTTCTCTAGTAGTTCTTCCACCCTAGATGCAATTTCTCTGTCAAATGGATTAACAAAGGCCGTGAAGAAGCCTAATACCTTGCTAGTAGCAGGCTGAAAATCAGCTTCCAGCTTCTGTTGTGATACCTCATTGGCAACCTCATCTAACAGCAATTCAGCTTCATATATAGCTTCTTTAAGCTGATTAAGCCACTTCATCACATTTGGGCTTTTATACTGCCTTTCTTCTGCATCCTCCAGCACTTGGTTGATGGAATTGAGCACAATATCTAGCTTTTTGAGCATCTTATCCTTGAGTTTCCTTCCATGGAAGTAGTCTATGATATCCCTTGAAGCCAATCTGTCAAAGGTCACTTGAAGGGCGGCTGAGAGAAATGCGCCACCTATCAACTCTGTTGCCATGAGTCCTTTGATTGAGTCACTTCACAATCACCAACTTCACCCTTATCAAAAACTTTTTGTATGAACCTAAAAGCAACACATAACATAAGCACAAACTCACAATCAAAATCATACAATTCAAACAAGATTAAAGTTACACAAAGAAGCTTTACCTTGACTACAGAGAAATGAAGTATGAACTGTTAGAATTTTCAACATCAACTACGTTCTTGAACCTTCCAACAAAGTCTATTAAAAGAACTTTGAAGTCCAGCCCCAAATTTCTCACCAACTAAAGCAGAAGGCTATGTCCGAATAGCACATGCAAAAGCAAGAGCCAGTGGTGAATGAAGTCCCTCATGGAAAGAAGATAGATTATTATATTATTATTATTATTATATATTATTATTTATTATTTTAACAATATTATTATATCATATTACATTATATTATATAATTATAACCAATTACATAACATAATAAATTTTATATCATAATGTTATTAATTATAATTATATAACATAATATAATAATACAATAATAAATAATAATATAAATATTTTTATATAATAATAAGAAATTAATAATATTTAAAAATAATATTAATAAAATTTTATTTCACATTATTTTTAATTGTAAAGATAGATTTGTAATCTTACAATTTTATTAATTAAAAAAATTTAAATATGAATCACATATGTGACATTATTTAAAAACTTTTCACTCAAATATTCAATACGAAATCTTACTCGTAAGCTTCTTACCTGATATCTACTTTATGTAACTTAAATCATATCATCATTAAGGTTAGAACATCTATGTCAAAACATAGGTTTTTTATACATAATGCACAATCACATAACAATTCATACATAATCTCAAATGTATGACATCAATTTTATTTACATTCCATCATTAACATCCATATATGAATCAGAAATACCAAATTATCATTCCATCAACATTAAAAAATCTTTACAATATTAAAACCAATACTTAATTATCAAATTCTAATATTTTACAAATTCACACAACATATAATAAAACGATTTCATCAAATAACATTCCTGTAAAAGAAATTGAAACTTGGAATCACGTCTTCTTCGTATCCAAATCTTTTAATCTAGGATACTATTGAAAAATTAAAACTTTTCTTATGTAAAATTTCTTATTCTAATGGAAATTTTAACTCAGATAGAAAACCACTCCAAAAATCTAGAGACCTGGAAAACAAATTATCCAAACATCATCAGAATTCAATAAAATCTTATTCAAGTTAAGATGACCATTTTTCTCAAGTATTTATGATAAAATCATAAATATTTATGATAAAATTATAAAAAAAAGCATATAACAAGGAAGTTCTAGAGTAAATAGAATTTATCTTTTTGAAATTTTGATATGATGGAATTCTTACCTGGTTTCTTAACTAATGTGAGGTGTAAACAAATTATAATATTTAGGTCAATTTAAGTTTTCTTTTATTAAGTTAGTTTTATCAAGCCCATATAGACTTAAATTTCATTGAAGTCATTTATAGTTTATTTTAATTACGTTTATTGGGTATTAATGAGTATTGTGTCACTCAAACATTTAACATTTAATATATATATATATATATATATATATATATATATATATATTTTGTAATATAAAAATAAAATATAAAATATTTAAATATTCTATTACAGTTAAGAAAATTTATATTTTTTTCTTTAAAAAAAAGTCCTTAGACGATAGTTAGAAAGAAAATGAGGAGTACATCTTTTCTCATTGTATTTTTCACAACCTCTACATTTGAGATACGTCTTGAATGTTTTTTTGTCTTTGTAATATTTGATACTTGTAGTAAATTAACCGTAACATTTTAATAAACACTCCCACACCCATTCTAAGTGTTGCATATTGGAACATTTTTTTTGCTTCTATTTAACTCTAGATTTCCAAGTTACAAAGAGAACAATATTTTATATTATTTTTATTCAAAAAGCAGTGTAACTCTCCTAAAATTATTTTTATTCAAAAAGCATTGTAACTCTCCTAAAATGATAAAAGTGATATTCTTTAGAAGTTGAATTTATATATCTCTAAATGTTAATTCCGAATTATGATGAAGTATAAAAAACATGCATCTATAAGATTATGTTATACTCAAGTTAATAAAAGTTGAAAAGATTATAAATATATTAGCTAAACATCATGTTACTTATTATATGTAATCATATAATATAATAATTTTGCTTATTTAAAGTAAGAAATGGACAATGTTTTGCAATTGATTAATAACATCATGTTACTTATTATACCATTTTAAATGGTAAAAAAAAAGTTTCTGAAAATAGGATATTATTATTTGATATTAAAAAAATCGTGGAAATATTATGAGCAACATTTTTTAATAGTCAAATATATTTTAATTATTTTTAAGAATCATGTTTTTCTTTGTATGAAGAGAAATTTCATATAAATCTTAAAATCATGATATATTGCAAAATTACCAAATTTGGTTTGAATGAATAAAATTATTTCTAAAAGTGTTTGAGTTTTCTATAAATAAAATATTAATGTGTTACTTTTTATTAAAAAGTTTAATTCGTTATTATATAAAATGATTTAATAAAATCAAGATGGTGTGATTTTTTAGTAAAATATTTATTTTAATTTAAAAAACTCAGATTTCACACAATAATTTTGAGTAAAAGAGAGAGAGAGAGTAATGGATTAATTTTATTGAAACAATAATTTGTTATTATATAAAATAATTTAATAATAGTAAGATTGTAATTTTTTGGTAAAATTTGTATTTTAGATTACAAAAAATAAATTTTCACCCATGACAATAATTTTTTGAACAACTTGTTTCACAAATGAATATTTTATTTAAAAGATAAACCAAATAAACACAAATTTTCAACTTTAAATTCTTGGAACACAATTTTTCCTCCTACACCATTGTTGTAAATTTTCATAAATATTTAGTAAATTCATATTATTTTAATCATATAGTCTATTATTTTTAATTTGAATTGGGTTATTACTATCCGTTGTTCCTATGAAAATAAGTGTCAATATAATTATTTCAAAGTGCAATAACTTACAATTATATAGCAATTATAAGGAGAGAAGTTTAAGGTTAAATATTTACTAAGAATATTTCAATTTCACGATGATTCATTCTAGAATGATATACTTGATTCATTAGATTAAAATTTGAGTCTCCTAAGATTTTTATTGAACATGAAATAAAAAATAAAATCCAATAAAATTTAGGGTCATAAGAATAAAAAATTATTTGTCTACATAATTTTTTTTACAAATTAAATATTAATGAAAATATGAATTTTGTAAGACCTTTGCATTAAAATGAAAATTAAAAAAAAACTATGCTATAATGAAACATACAAATTAAATTAAAAATATGATAGATTGATTTTACCAAGATATGTTCTCACGCCCCAGCATCTCCCTAATTTTTTTCTCTATCCCTTTGTTTTTCTTACTCTTAGAATATCTCTTCCTTCTTTCTAGTTTATCTTTCCATACCTCCTTTGTTTTAAAATTTAAAGATACCTCACGGTAGTTTTTCTTGTTCTTATATAGTTGAGAAAAGTATGTCTCACAGCTTAATTAGGATCATACTAAAATCTGATTTTGTATGGATAACTTATTATAGATCCTTAGAAATTGGATTAGTGTCACTAACTAGTTTGGAGAAATGGTTTTGGGAATCGTCATCTCAGGTAAGGAAAACTAGTAACTTGTTTTTATATTAGTTAATTACTTTCAAATAAAACTTTAGGATAAAAGACTTGAACATGTGATTATCAGTGTTCAAGTCTTTCTTGCAGGTCTGACTTGAGTACTGAATGAGTTTGATTGTTTATCTTGATTTGATGTGATTAATTGACATGATTTGATTAATGATATTAGAAAGTTGCATGTGAAAACTTTTGATTTTTGTTTGATGGATTGAATATGACTTGTGATAAGACGTTAATAGGTTTTAAAGATTTGAGATCAGTATTATTGAATTGTGAAATTGATAATTTGATAGATAAGAGATGTTTTAAGTTTTTCAATGGTATCTCAGTTAGGAATTCTTAGTGTGAAATGACTTAGTTATAAGTTTCAATTATGATGAAATTGGTTAATTAAGTACATAGTATAAACTTTAATATTGATAGTTTTATAGATAGGAAATGTTTTTTTTGAATATTGTGAATTGTTAACTGTTATATATATATATATATATATATATATATATATATATATATATATATATATATATATATATAT